>TARA_R110001592_G_scaffold238227_2_pt1 | contig 121271 bp, 106 predicted proteins | sample TARA_R110001592 | Tara Oceans TARA_R110001592 (sample SAMEA4398387) | marine metagenome | biome: Polar Biome; feature: [SRF] surface water layer (ENVO:00010504); material: water (ENVO:00002006), including particulate matter (ENVO:01000060) such as... | depth 5 m
GTAGTCATGCGTCATTGTTCCGCACCGTCCTTTCTTCATAGGCAAACCGGGTTGCGACCTATCCAACGGCTGTATTGAAGTTTTTTCATCGATACAAAAAACAACGGCATTCTCAGGCGGTGACAAATACAAGCCAACAACATCCCGTAGCTTTCCCTCAAAAGCAGGGTTGTTGCTCACTTTGAATTGTGTCGTCAGATGTGGCTTTAGACCTACTTCGCGTCATACACGATTGACGAAAGAATGATTAATTCCCAATACGCCTGCCAGGCTTCGCGTTGACCAATGGGTACTACCTTTCGGCTTTTCCTGCGTTGTGATCTTGATTATTTTTGAACGCAGTTTTCTCTGTTCTTCGGAGTTCTTGCCTCCATGATTGGCCCCTCTTGGCAAATCCTGCTCTATACTTTGGAATCCTTTCTGTGAAAAACGATTCCGCCATTGACCTACCTTGAAAAACGCCGACATCAATTCCTAGACACGCTAAGTTAAACGAAAATACAGCCCTTAAAGGGCTCTATTTTCGTTGATCGAGTAAACCACGGAGGCAGTCTCGATTGAAAGCTGTGCTATTTTTATAGATATATTAAATCTATTACGGAGGGTCACAAGCCTAGCAATACAAAGTAAAAGTTGTTTACTAGGCTGCGAAGCATTGTAATGTTAGTGTGAGGTTAGGCTTATGCTCGTATAGATATAGATTAGTGGTCTGTCGGCGGTGCCATTTTTTCTGGCTACTTCACCTCTAATAGAGAAGCCAGCCTCGAGATATGTATGAAACAGGTTTAGATGTCCACGATTAACGTAGCCTAGCATTTCGCCACTTCTTTCAATACGTATTGCTTGTGCATCTTGAGTGTTGTTAGGCTCTTTAATAAATTGAACTATTTCACCAACTATGTAGCGTGATCGATTCTCACTATTAAAAGCCTGCCAACATAAAAGAAGGCGATCAGGCTCGATAAGGTGTTCAATGTATCTCATTATTAACGCCATGCACATGGGTAAGAAATACTCCCTTCACATCAATTCCATTTTCCGTCAGCTGGCTTAAAATATCTTGGCCATCTTCTTGATAGCTGTCTTCAATAATCCAGGAAGAAATCAAACCTTTTAAGCTACCCTGTCGAGTATCACGAAACCGACTATCTAGTCCCGTATCGATCAGGTAATCCCCTTTTTCAGGATGTCTGATCCAATGCGCATAAACATCAACAATCATACTGTCATCCGTAAACTGGTCGGTTTTTGAGTCACTAAGATCCAACATGCCGGAAGTCGGTACTTTTACCCTGCCGGTGAATAACGTTTTATACTGCACTTTGAGTGAACGGCTTTGTATCGTCTCCCAGGTTTGCTCCTGGTCGCTTGCGTCAAATATAAACGGCACCCGATCTGGCGTCGGTGAACACCCTGCAAGACTGAAAAAAAGGCTTAATAATATTCGCTGCAACCACCCAAAATTATTCCGTTCATTCGTTCTAGCTTGATTAACCCACTTTTGATTGTCACTCACTTTATGTTGCTCCATGTTGACCCTTCTACGATAACACTGCGCTGAAAGACCCATCCTCTAACTTTCATTTAATGAATAAAAGTGAAATAATATAAAAATATTAGTGAGTTTAAGTGCATAATACTAAAACTTATAGACACCGCAAAAATAAAAATGGCTCACGTGATGGCAAAATTTGATGAATATCAGGCATTTACCACCATTATTGAGCTGAACAGCTTATCAAAAGCCGCTAAGTTATTACACTTATCACCCTCTGCGATCAGCAAAAAACTATCGTTGCTAGAAGCCAGCTTAGGGGTGCAACTGATTGATCGATCTACCCGATCTCTTGCCATCACGGATGCAGGGAAGTCATTTTACCGCGATTGTAAGGCTATTCTCTCATCAGTCATGAGCGCCGAAGAGCGCTTACTCGATAACAAAGGCGATCCCAGTGGTAAACTCACTCTTTCTTGTCCTCGGGTATTATTACAACCCACATTCCTGAGGTTAATCAACGAATTTTGCGTGCAATACCCGTCCATCAAAATCGCCCTTTGTGTCTCAAATGACGTGGAAGACTTGGTCGGCGGTTGCATTGATTTTTCATTCCGCATTGGGCAACTTAAAGACTCTCGTCTACAAGCCGCACACTTACAAGAAATGCATCCGCTGTTTTGCGCATCACCTCACTATCTAGGTCAACACGGCACGCCTTCCCAACTGACGGAGTTAACCGCACACACCGTTATCATCCCCACCTATCTCAACTTGTCCGACAAGATCAGACAACTGTTCACCGGATTGGTCCCAGGACAAAACACATTAGAGTTGGCGTTGTTTCATACCACAGACGATGTTTACGCTCTCTACCAGTGGATATTACAAGGAGGCGGTATTTCTATGATGTTGGACATTATGATTGATAAAGACATTGCCAACGGCTCCCTACAACACCTATTCCCAATGATTCCATTCCCTTCACAAAAATTGGTACTCCTCTGGCATAAAAAAGAATACCAGTCGAAGAAGATGTCTGTCTTTAAGGAGTTTGTAACAGCAAGGTATGGAACCCATTAAAAGGTATGCAGCGGGTCTGGCTCAGCACCACAATACATCGCAACAGTATTAAAGAAAATGGTGATTGAATATGATTGATCAACACACTTTTTGCGACAGTTCAAATAGAAGGCTCCAGACGAGTAGAGCGACACGTTGAGCATTACAATCTGGATGTCATTATCTCGGTGGGGTACCGAGTAAAATCGTTGAAGGGTACACAATTTCGTATTTGGGCCAACCTAGAGCAAAGTGTATTTGGTGAACCTGCCTACCCCAGCATCGAGAGTAAGGCGGCGCATCTTTTGTATTTTGTAGTCAAAAATCACCCCCTTCTCTGATGGCAATAAACGCTCGGGTGCATTTCTGTTTGTGGATTTCTTAAATCGCAATCATCGTCTGTTTAATACCCAGGGCGAACCCATCATTAACGGCACTGGCTTAGCGGCATTAACCTTGCTGGTGGCGGAATCCGATCCGAAACAAAAAGATGTTTTGATTCGTTTGATAATGAACATGCTGGCATGTGTAGAGGATAAGAAGTCTGCACAGCGTCAAGAATAAGGCTCAGTCCTCGCCTGTATCCGGCAGGTAAGCGCCATCTTCGTCATGCACTTCACGGCCAGTGACCGGTGGGTTGAACGAACAGATCAGACGCATATCTTCGGTGCCGCCCCGCAGGGTATGTTGATCGTGCTTGTCCAGCGCGTACAGAGTGCCATCGCTGATTTGATGGGTTTCACCGGTCGCCTTATCCAGAATGCTGCCGTTGCCTGCCACGCAGTACACGGCTTCGAGATGATGTTTGTACCAGAGATTGAGTTCTGCACCTGCCGGGATGATGGTTTCATGGAAAGAAAATCCCATGCCGTCTTTCTTTAGCAGCATCCGGCGGCTGGTCCAGCCAGGACCACTCACTTCGCGTTCGGTGCCGATTATGTCCTTAACTCGTACGATTTTCATACTGTATCCTCTTTTGATGTTGGCATAATTAGTCAATATAAACATTTTTGACAGAGCTGGTGCAAGCGCTTTAAATTAATATAGTCGAATTGGCTATTCTGTAAAAGATCAGCGCAGGTGTTCTTATGCAGTGAGCACAAGAGCGAAGCGAACGGAAGTATACCTTGCGCTTTTGACAGGTCAGGTTGACATTTTCCAAGATTACGTGGAGAGTGAATAGACGGACCGAAAAACATCCGAACCCGTACTTCAGTATGAAGACTGCGCGTCAAGAGGGCTCGTGACATTTCTCGATGCCCACCACAATAAAGCTTGCGAAATCAATGACACTGAAGGCGTCTCGCTAGTAATGCGAGGCTGACAGCGAAAGCTATAACTTCGCATAACAATATCGCATAACAATAAGGAAAACATGGTATGACGAAATTATCAGAAGCCCGACCAAGCAAAGACATTTCAGGCTGGATCGATCCGACGCTGGACTCCGTAAAAGGCACGGAAACCCCCAAGGACCCGAACAAGGGGTACATCGCTTTACTGGGTTGGAGTGTCAATGCCATCAAGGCCGCCCAGAAGTTTGATCGTCGTTATATCGTGGTCGCGCCCGATTGGGCTGTGGATTTTTGTGAAGCGAATAATATTCCGTTTATTCCGTGGAACTTTGAGCGTATCAATGATCGATCTCTGGAAATTGCCAAGAGACTTAAAGCCGAAGGCGTTGATGTGGCGATTCCTCTATTTGAAGAAACCGTCGAGTGGTCGGGTGCGATCAACTCGGTGCTCATGGACAACCCGCGCATGTTCGGCCAATCCATCCTCTTTCGCGACAAGGCCTTGATGAAACGCCGCGCCCAGTTAGGCGGTATACGCGTCGGGATTTTCGAGGAAGCCCACGAAAAGGAAGATATTATCCGCTTTATGAAGCGTGTCAACCAGACGCTGCTCAAGCTCGATGGCGACCCCGATGACCCGATTCACGTCAAGGCTTTCGACAAAGCAGGTTGCCTCGGACACCGCATGATCCGAAAGATCGAAGAGATTGACAGCATACCCGCCGAAGAGTATCCCTTGCTTATGGAAAGTCACCTTGATGGTTGGGAGTTCGCGGTCGAGGCCTGGATTCATGACGGTGAGATCAAGTTCCTGAATATCTCCGAGTATGTGACCTTGGGCTATTCGGTCTTTGTACCTGCCACCGAAGAATTGGAAAGCTGGCGCAATGCGATCACCAAGCAGGTCGAGAAACTGATCAAGACCTTCGATATCAAGTTTGGGCAGATTCACCCAGAGTATTTTGTCACCGCTGATGGTGAGATGTACTTTGGTGAAGTCGCTTATCGGCCACCCGGCTTCAAGGCATTTGAACTGATTGAGCGCGCCTATGGGTTCAACGCCTACCAGGCCTCCATACTGGTGTTCGACCCCAAGAGTACCAAAGAAGAGGTGGATGCCTTTTTTCCTCGGGAAGTAGTAGATGCCAAGGGTTACGCCGGCTGCTTCGGTGTCTACCCGCGCCGTCGCGTGGTCAGCAAGCTAGAAATGCCCAAAGAAACCACTGAGCATCCGTATTTCGAGTCTCACGAGCTGATCGCACCCGCGGAAGAAACAGTGCCAGATAGGGCTGCTTTCGGCACACACTGGGGGCTGGTGTTCTTCTTTGGGGATGACCCTATCAAGATGCGGGATCTGCTTAAAGCACAAGAAGAGCTGGACTTCTACGTCTAGAAAAATTGAACTATGGCGTCTGAATGGCGCCATAGTTCGTCAAAGCAGTGGGTCAGATGAATAGAAAGATTGAATTATTAGCGCCGGGCGGTGATGTCGAAGCCATTAAAGCGGCAATTGTCGCCGGTGCAAATGCTGTTTATTGCGGCCTGGATGTTTTCAATGCGCGTAACCGAGCCGCCAACCTTTCCTTTGATGACTTAAATGGCGTGATACGCTTAGCGCATAAATACGGCTGCGAGGTTTTCTTAACCCTTAATGTGGTGATTCTTGAGCAAGAATTGCCCACCATGATCAAGCTCTTAAACAAACTGGTGAATAGCGGTATTGATGGCGTTATTGTGCAGGATCTCGGGATGTTTAATCTGGTTAAAAAGTTTTTCCCAACACTCGACATCCATGCGTCAACACAGTTAACCACCCATAATGAAGGCCAAATCCATTTTTTAAATAAAATCGGTGCTTCCCGAGTCAACCTGTCTCGTGAACTGAATCTTGCTGAGATTCAATCACTCACTAAGTTATCTCATGATTTAGGGCCGCTGATCGAAGTCTTTGTGCATGGCGCACTGTGCATCGCATTTTCTGGCCAGTGTTACTCCAGCTCGGTTAGCGTTGGTAATTCAGGCAATCGTGGCCGCTGTAGCCAAGCCTGTCGAGATGAATATGAAGTGACGGCAACGGGCAATAAATATCCGCTCAACCTGAAAGATAACTCCGCTTATTTTGATTTACCCGAATTGGTGGAAGCCGGCGTAGATTCACTCAAAATTGAAGGTCGAATCAAAGGCGCTCATTATGTGTATACCGTGGTGGATACCTGGCGCAAGCAAATCGATCAGTTTGTCGAAAAAGGTGAGCTGCTGCCGGACGATTCGAACTTGCACAAAGTCTTTAACCGGGATTTTACCAACTCGTTTTTGCGCGGTAATTTGACCAAAGATATGTTTATCGATAACCCGCGCGATTACAGTGTTCAACACGCCGTCGCGAGTAGTAAAGCGATATCGGTGGTGCAGATTCAAGATGTCAAAGACGAGCTCTACATCGATAGAAATAACTTAGGCGCAGAGCTAAGAGAAAAAATAAAATATTTAAGCACGGCTAAACTGCCGCTTAAAATCAAGTTTTCAGGCTCAATCAACACACCATTAAGTATCACAGCAGTGATCGGCGCTGACGGTGGTGATTGTGAAGGTAAGAACAGCGCAGATGCGAAAGTTATCAGCCTTCATTCAGAATCTTTATTGGTGTTAGCCGGTAAATCTGCTTTGGATGAAGCGGCGCTAAGAAAACGTTTTAAAAGTTTTGATAATGCAGAGTTTACGCTTAGCGAATTTGAATTCACTGACTATGAGGCAGGTTTAAGTATTCCTTTCAAGGAGCTAACCGAACTGAAAAATAACTTAGCCTTCCTATTGAATGATTCGATTGAAGTCATTCCTGAAGTTGAGGTGCCGGCATTAGACAAGAGCAATAAAGCCTCTGGCAATCCGACTATGTCGATTTTGATTGCGGATGAAAAAGATTTTCACTTGTGCGATTTAACGGCTGCCGATGTCTACTTTAAACTACCCGAAAGCTTTAAAAAGAACTGCACTAAGTACATCGATCTGCTTAAAGCTAATCCCAGACTCATTCCCTGGTTTCCTGCGGTGTTAATTGGTAAAGACTACTTAGAAGCTGTGAAAATTCTTGAACAAGTACAGCCTAAGCGTATCGTCAGTAATAATACCGGCATTGCCTATAAAGCTTACGAGATGGGTATTGAATGGGTCGCAGGGCCATTCTTAAATACCACCAACTCTTATGCACTGCTGACACTAAAAGAAGAATTGAATTGTGCCGGGGCCTTTATTTCCAATGAAATTAATCGCCTGCAAATAAGAAACATTGCTCGCCCAGATAACTTCAAGCTGTATTACAGTATTTATCACCCCATTTTGATGATGACCAGTCGTCAGTGTTTCTTTCAACAAACGGTCGGCTGTAAAAAGCCCAGCATTGAAGATGGCTGCATGCTGAAGTGTGAAAAAGCCACCACCATTACGAATGTGAAGGGCATCTCTTTTGCGATTGATAAGCAAAAAGGTGGTTACCCGAGTATTTATAATGATGAGCAGTTTTTAAATCTGGATGTCGTGAATGATCTGCCTGATTTATTCGATGAGTTCTTCATTGATTTAACGAATATCGGGGCAGGCTCAAAGGCTGAGCAAGATAAAGCCCGGCTTATCGAACATTTCGAAACGCTCTTACAAGGAAATCAAGAGGCCGGTATGCGACTCAACGAGATGATCACAATTTCGACTAACGCGCAGTATCGCCAAGGCTTGTAATGTTAGCCATATTGTATTCTCTGCAGCATTGTCCTTACGCCATGCGCGCGCGGCTGGGTTTATTAATGGCTCGCCAGCAAGTCATGTTGCGTGCTGTGACGACGAAAAACAAACCTGCTGAGATGCTCGCCGTTTCTCCCAAGGGCACTATTCCGGTATTAATTCTGCCTGACTCTACTGTGATAGATGAAAGTCTGGATATTATGCTCTGGGCGCTTCAACAGCATGACCCTGAAGATTTATTACACAAAGATCAGCCTAGTGATTTACCCGCCATGCTTGAGCTAATACGGCGCAACGATCAAGACTTCAAGCCACAATTAGAGATTTACAAAAAAGCCAAACGCTTCCATCTTGAAACCGAAGTAGAAGAGCGCCAGAAGTGTGAGATGTTTATTACCGAACTCGAACAGCGTCTCACCTTAAGTAAGCGATCAGAAGACGTGCTGTCGAAAGATGCCCCGTTAAACCGCGAGACTGAGCGTGGCTATTTTATAGGACCAAAACCGGGACTTATCGATTACGCCTTGTTGCCCTTTGTCCGGCAATTTTCACGAGTCAATCGCGCCTGGTTTATTCAGGCGCCTTACCCGAATTTGCGCGCATGGTTGGATGAACATCTGCAAAGTCGCTTATACGCAAGAGCTATGGCTAAGTATCCTTTATGGCTGGATGAACATAAAGAATGTTTATTTGGTAAAACCTAGCTCTAGCTGGAGCTAAGGTGACAATAGAAAATCTTCATACATTTCTTTTATCGAATGTTTTCCTTACAATGCGAGCTATCTAAATAAATAGGGGATTTTATGAAAGTTTGTGGCGTAGAGTTAAAAGGTAGTGACGCTGTTATCTGCTTGTTATCGATGGAAGACGGGATCTTTGATATCCCTGATTGTCGAGTACGCAAAGTAACTTTAGAAAAAAATCAGAATTTAAAATTCTTCCAGTCCACTTTTGCAAAGTTGATGTCGGATTACAAAATTGAAAAAGTGATTATTCGGGAACGCCCTACAGTAGGAAAATTTTCTGGAGCCGCTATTGGTTTTAAATTAGAAGCGGCCATTCAATTAATTGATGATTTGGACGTTGAGCTTATCACGCCAGTGGATATTAAAGCCTATATTAAGAAAAACCCTGTCCCGGTTGCTTTTGATGAAACAGGCTTAAAAATATTCCAGGAATCAGCATTTACAACGGCTTATGCCTATATTATGCATACTCACTACGCTGATCCGGACGGGCACTAATTAGTTTTACTGAAACAGAAAATAATGCACTTATCTCTTGTCTATCTTCTACGTCTATCTTTTATTATAAGGAGAGATAATTCGCTATTTCAAATAGCTCAGGGCGGCCTTCTTCATAACCAAAATAGCACACGTCTTCTAAAGCGCCTGTATCTTCAGAGCTCATGGCTATGACAAATTCACATTTATACACTTTAGCAAGTGAGTATAGAAAGTTAAGTGGCTCTTTTAATTTGAACTTGGACTTAAGGCGAATGCAGATACCTAATGGCAGAGTCTCAGGTGTCTTTTCATTGTTGTGGGTGTCGTTATCAGCTTCTTTTAGTGAGCTTAATAAAACAATATTTTGCTTTTGTTCAGATATCCACTCAGTGATAGCCTTGGCTATCGGTGACGTGATTTCTTGGAAATGATCGGGTTCTAGATCCGTATCATCCATGTAAATATGTAGCTCCATTGTTGTCCTTTTTTAGCGATAAGTTCTTGACGATGTTCTTTTGACCAACTATAGCATTATTGCTGCTTGCCTTTGTTAGGAGCTTACCCTTTAATAACAAACATATGCGTGGTTGGAATTTATTTTACTAAAAAATGCTCTGAAAGGACGATTTAATAACAATGATAAAGTCGATTGGGAGTCATTCAAAAGGGCTCTATGAAGAGGTTAAGCATCGTTGGGAGTAAATTATTGATACTATTAAATGATATCGCCTGCAAGGTGATGACTATCCTTATAATCACTGCCCATAATTCAACGACTCAAGAGGCTAGCTTACTTAGCGATGCAAGATTAAAAGAATGACAAACCGCTCCAATACAGACAACTATCTTGATCTGTTTTTAAATGACACGCCGCTGATGGATGTTCGTGCCCCGGTCGAGTTTGAAAAGGGTGCCTTTCCTAAGGTGGTGAATCTGCCGCTGATGAATAATGACGAACGCCATTTGGTTGGAACGCGTTATAAAGAAGCCGGGCAGGAAAGTGCTATTCAATTGGGTCACGAACTGGTTTCAGGTGAAACGAAAAAACAACGTATTCAGCAATGGTTGGCATTCACGCAAGCTAATCCTGATGGCTATCTGTATTGTTTTCGTGGTGGTTTGCGCTCAAGAACAACGCAGCAGTGGCTTAAAGAGGCGGGGATTAATTACCCTTTAATTACCGGTGGCTACAAAGCCATGCGTCGCTTTTTAATTGATGCATTAGAACATCTCTGTCAAAAGCAGGATTTTGTGATTGTTAGTGGACGGACCGGTACCGGTAAAACCCGTTTTTTAAAAACCCTCAGCAATTATGTCGATTTAGAAGGTTTGGCTAAGCATCGGGGTTCAAGCTTTGGTCGTATGTTAACACCGCAGCCAAGTCAGATTGATTTTGAGAATAGTTTGTCTATCGCCATACTTAAAGCAGCACATAAAAAAACAGGCCCGATTTATCTTGAAGATGAAAGTCGCTTGATCGGCCGAAGCGCGCTACCATTATTGTTAAAAGAGTGCATGTCGAATTCTCCTTTAGTCGTGCTTGAATCATCCTTGGAAGAGCGTATCGATGTTGTTATGCAAGATTATGTGATTGATATGACGGCTGACTTTATTGAACGTGATGGCCAAGAGCTTGGCTTTGAAAATTTTGCTGAGTATTTATTTGCCAGCCTTCAACGAATTGAGCGACGTCTTGGTAGTGAGCGAAAAAATACCTTATTAGCACAAATGAAAGAAGCCTTGGTGAATCAACAGAAAGATGACTCCTTAGAGGGGCATCGTTTATGGATCAAATGTTTACTCAGTGAATATTATGATCCGATGTATGATTATCAACTTGGGAAAAAAGCCGGACGCGTTATTTTGCGAGGCGATAAAAACACGTTAATAAAGGCATTAATCAAATAAACGTGTGCACGGGCACTAATTAAGCACGACGTTTTCTAAAGGCGTACATACCCGCACTTGCAAGTGTTTTAGCAAACGCCATCCACTCACTCATTTCAGGATTCGGCGCTTTTTTATCGGCCATACGCGCCAGCTGAAATTCGTACCAGGTGATATCCAGCATCGCCATTTTATCAACCGCTTTCACTCCCGTACTTAATGGGCGTAAGTTGATCTCATAAGCCGGATTCTTCATCGCACTATTAGGTAGGTCTGGGTCGACCGCAAATGGGCGAGCGAGTCCGACAAAATCACAAGCACCGCTGTTTAATGCATCGCTCATGCCCTTTGAGCTTCTGAAACCACCGGTGACTATAAGTGGTTTATCGGTGTGTTGTCTTACTGACTCTGCATACTCAAGGAAATAAGCTTCACGTTTTACGGTGCTAGCTTTGGGTTGGTCATCTTTATCTCGATGGCCGACCATCGCAGGGCTTTCGTAGGTGCCGCCAGACACTTCTATCAAATCGATACCATCTTCAGATAATTGTTTGATCACTTGCATGGAATCTTCTTCAGAAAAGCCACCCTTCATAAAATCGGCGGAGTTTAGTTTGATGCCGACAGGGAAGTCAGTGCCAACTTCTGCGCGAACCGCTTTATAGACTTCACGCACAAAACGCATACGGTTTTCTAAAGAGCCACCCCATTGATCATCACGCTGATTATGACTGGGTGATAAAAATTGACTCACTAAATAGCCATGAGCGCCGTGAATTTGAACGCCGGTAAAACCGACTTCTTTGGCCAAACGCGCCGCTGTTGCAAATTTGCTGATGATATCAAGAATTTCATTTTCTTCTAAAGCGCGTGGTTTATTGAAGCCTTTTTCCAAGCCTCTTTTAAGGGCAATGGCAGAAGGTGCTACAGGTTCTTTGGTCATGAAATTAGGTATTTGTTTTCCAGGGTGGTTAAGTTGAGCCCAGAAATTCGTGCCATTCTGGGTGCCCGCACTCGTCCAGTTTTTGAATAAGGTCAAGTTGCTTCTTTCATCCAGTACAACATTCTTTGGTTCACCCAAAGCCGTTCTATCGATCATGATATTGCCTGACATGGCTAAGCCTAAGCCGCCTTGAGCCCAACGTTGATAAAGGTTGGCAAGGCCTTGTGTCGGGTTATGTTGTTTGTCACCGAGCTGCTCACTCATGGCCGATTTGAATAAGCGGTTTTTAATCACGGTCCCTGTCGGCAAAGTAAAGGATGAGTCTAAGGAAAGTGGCTGGTTTTTATCTGACATTGTGTACTCCAGTAATAATTAGACCGGTCGTCTATTTAAATGTATTTGAAAAAGCAGGCTTTAAACTCTGCTGGTTGACATCAAGGTTTTAAAAGCGTTTCAAGGGTTAAGTGAATGACCTTTTTAGGTGAATGAATATCACCATCCATTTTCATTTTAATTAAGCTACCTTCCCAGGCCGACCAGATCAGCTCTGCTAGATCTACTGAGGAGATATCTTTGCGTATCTCACCCTGTATTTGGCCTTGACTGACCAGTTGCTCTAGTCGACGTAACCAATCTGCGACGCTAGATTGCATGGCCTTCTGACATAGCTCGAAGGTATTGCCAATTTCGGCTGCGATACTGCCTATCAAGCAACCTTTCTGGCAGCTGTTATCAGAGAGCTTTTTCAACATAAAGTCATAAATAGTTTTAAGTTGATTTAATGCGGACAGTTCTGATTGATTAACAAACTCATCAAACATAGCTAATGCTTGGCGATTGTATTCAACAATAATATCCGAAACATAGGCTTCTTTGCTGCCGAAATAATTATAGAAAGAGCCTTTGGGGACTTTAACAGTGTCCAGTACTTGCTTAATGCCTGTGCCATGGTAGCCATGCTCGGAAAGCTGTTGAATGCCTTCTTCAATGAGCGCGGTACGAGTCAGTTCAGATTTTTTAGGCTTGAGCGTTTGAGTTGTCATGCATAGATAATACGACCAGTCGTCTACTTTTTCAAGGTTTATTTTTTAGTCGTTACTCATGTCTAATAAAACCTTAGCCTAAGGCCTCAAATTTAAAGGCCTCAAATTTATAAACCCGGATTAACTGGGTTTTGCCAAACTGCTGACTTCTTCTGGGCTAAGCTCTCGGTATTCACCTTCCCCTAAGTCTTCATCTAAAGATACATCGCCAATTTTTTCACGATGCAGCCCTTCAACATGATTGCCTAAAGCCGCGAACATTCTTTTAACCTGATGATATTTACCTTCATTCAAGGTAACTAATACTTCGGTATTGCTAATACGTTTTAAGCTTGCCGGCTGCGTAAGATCTTGTTCGCTTCGAAGCAGAATACCTTCTTCAAATTGTTTTTCTGCACTGTCGATTAAATCTTCTGCTAAGCAAACACGATAGGTTTTTGGTTTATGATGCTTAGGGGAGGTAATGAAATGAGACCATTTGCCATCATCGGTGATTAATAACAAACCAGTGCTATCCAGGTCTAGACGACCCACGGTATGAAGTTTGTTGATAGCTGGTTCGTCGTACATAATATCGAAAATAATAGGGTGATCAACGTCCGTATTCGCGCAGACCATGCCGGGTGGCTTATGCATCATGTAATAGCGGAAGCCTTTATGTAAAACCAGGGTTTGGCCTTCAAGCTTGACGATATCCTGGCCGACAGCAATTTTGCTTGAGCCGCTTTTTACCATCACGTCATTGACGCTAACCCGCTTATTTTTAAGAGCTTGCGTGGCCAAGCTTCTCGTGAGTTGAGTGCATTCACAAATATATTTATCGAGCCGCATAGCTAATCCTTTCATTGAGTCGTCTAGTGTACGTCAAAGTAAAAGTGCAAGCGAAGTTGAATCTAGTGATCCAATTAGCATCTCTCATATCAAAAAGTGTTTATGATCTCTTTAACTTAAAAACCAATGATTAAAATAACAATAATAAAGTTCAGGAACTGTGGTTATGCATCAAACTGTCAGTAAGTCTTCCAACAAGAAAATCATTATTATCCTTAGTGTCGTAGTGCTAGTAATCGCTGTCGGTCTTGTGGCCTACCCGAAATGGCTAAAATTAATTTTCTCTGGACCCGCTTCAGATTCCGATCTTCTTCAGCCAGATGTGTCTATTCCATCTGTAGATTTAGTCATGCCCAGTGCGCCAAAGCCATATCAAACAACGCAGCCAGAAACTGTGAGCGAAATGGATTTGATGGTTGAAGAGCTTTCCGGGCGTATGAAAAAGCAGTTTGCTGAGAATATTCACTTGGTCGCCATTCAGGTTGGTTTAAAACGTTTGCGTGATGATTTAAATCGAACATTTCCAGAACAAGGTAATGCCTTGTTTGTCAGAATACTCAGGAATGCGTTCCCGGAATGGGTTTCTGCTATCCTTAACGCGATTGCCTTGATGGATGAATACGATGCATGGCTTGAAGCTATGCTTGTGAGTTTGAACGATATGAATCCACTTGAACAGCAGGGTACACTTTGGGAAAAACGCCGAGAATTATTTGGCGATGCGGCCACTCAAATATGGCAAGAAGAAATCAGTGCAGAACAAGAAAGGCAGATGACCATGCGTCGCACTATGGAAGTTCTTGATCGCTCGTACGATACCCAAATGCAAGAGCGGCTGTATTTATTGCAGAGCACCTTTGAAGAAAGCTATGCCGATAAAATTCAGAATATGATCATTGATCCAAAAGGCGTTTTAGCGCAAGTCTTCTTTGGCTTTGATGCCGTTCAAAAAGACTTAAGTGTGCTGTCTCCTGAAGCAAGACAAGCTCAAATTAACGAGATTCGTAAAACCATGGGCTTTTCCGAAGAGCAGATTAAGGCTCAAGCTGAGTCAGACCAGAAACGTGAAAAGCGTTGGCAAAACGGCTATGCCTATATGGCAGCCCGAAAAGCAGCCGAGTCCAAATTTACCGGTGATAAATTGCTGCAAGAATTAGATAGCATTCGTGAGAAATTTTTTGCTAATGAAGCCAGTACGATAAAGAAAGAAGAAGAGGACTTAGCATTTTTTCGCTATACACGTCCTCGTGTCTATGGGCGCAATTGATTCAGAAACAAGAGATGCCTCCTCAAGCTTTATATTTGGAAGAACAGTCGCTTGCATATTCAGAGTCGCTTTAGAGTTGAGACTGAAGATAATTCTGAAGGCCGATTTTATCAATTAAACCAAGCTGTTTTTCTAGCCAATAAGCATGATCTTCTTCAGAATCTTCGAGTTGTTTAAGCAGTATTTCTCGTGTTTCGAAATCCTGTTCTTGCTCACAAAGCACAATGGCAGCTTTTAAATTGTCGATTACTGCGTATTCAAGCGCCAAATCATTTTTAAGCATTTGAATAACATTGTCACCCACGTTAAGGGCTTCGCGTTTACTTAAATCGGGCTTACCTTCTAAAAACAATATTCGCTTAATCATTTGATCAGCATGAGCTGTTTCTTCTTCACGCTCATGATCCAAGCGTTCAAAAAGTTTGTTTAGTCCCATGTCTTCATACGTTCGAGAATGCACAAAATATTGATCTATTGCGGTTAACTCTCCGGCTAGAAGGTCATTTAATGTTTGGATAACGTTTGCTTTACCTTTCATTGTTTTCCCCTTCTTAGGAATGCATCATGGATTGCATATAATTTTCGATGGAAATGCTTTCGATCAATGCTAGTTGAGTTTCAAGCCAATCAGTATACTCTTCTTCTTCCGCTAATATTTTTCTGAGTATGTCGCGGCTCACAAAGTCAGAGACTGATTCGCAAAATACAATGGCCTCTCGAAGGTCTTTGAGGGAACTGGTTTCAAGTCTTAAGTCGCAAGACAGCATTTCTTTGGTGTCTTCACCTATCATGATTTTGCCAAGCTTTTGTAGGTTGGGAATGCCTTCTAAGAATAGAATTCGTTCGATAAGTTGATCAGCTTGTTTCATATCCTTGATCGACTTTTTATATTCATGCTCATTGAGTCCATCTAAACCCCAGTTTTTAAACATGCGGGCATGCAGAAAATATTGGTTAATGGCAATGAGTTCATTACCTAGGATGGTATTTAAGAATTGAATAACTTGTTTGTTGCCTTGCATCATGCATCCCCTTTTTTTAATTTAAAAGAGTATAGGCCGCTGAAAAATGAATGTGAAGACTATCTTTAAAGAACAGATAAGGAAGGAAGTTTAAAAATGAACTTCTTGCGCAAGATGAAAGGCTTGTGATGTTTGCACTTGAGTGATTTTCTCAGCAAGCATATCTTTTACGAAGGGCACGCATTGGCCGCAGCAGCTACCAATACCCAAGGCTGACTTTATATCTTTAAAATTGGACGAACCATTCGCTAATTCTGAATCAATTTGTTTATCACTGATGCCATTACAAACACATACTAACATGAGCTCACCTCTTGAAGACTATAATAGCATTATTTATCAAGTGATAATAATTATCAAATGATATTTTATTTCGTTTGTTAATCTATTGTCATTAAACCTGGTCTTGAGGTTAAAAGATCTTTCGTGGTTTCGATGGAATAAGGTAGAATCTGCATAAGCCTTGGCTGTATCGCTCTTTGGGTGTTGGTATGTTTGCTTGCAAATCATTATACAGGTAGGGCTTTTTTACTGATTTCTATTCAGGGATTGGGGTAAATCATTAAATGGCCAGAATGTATAAGTCGGAAAAATTTCAGAGTTTGCGTAAAAAACTGGTGGCGAAGCTGGGCTTGACTTACTTATTGACTCTGTTATTTGTATTCGCATTAATCATTATCAAAGACACCTTCAATTTTAATGAGTTAGTTGCCGATATTGAGCAGCGAACCAGGGCGACACTGATCAACAAAGGAATGCTGCTGGTTGAAAACAATAGCAACGCATTGCCTGGTTTGGTCGAGGACAACGCCTTTACGGCTGTGGCGCAAATTATTTCAAAAACTGTCATCAGTGACAGCGACATCATTTACGGAATATTTTCAGACCGTGATGGTAATGACTGGGTAAAATTCTTTAAGGATGATGACCAGAAAGCTTTCCAGCCAGAGGTAGATGCTAACGAGAGATGGGCTTCCGAGCAGATTCACGCAGCCTCAAAATCGATTCAATTCGGACGCGTATCGGTGATAGAGTTCGCTGCCCCTGTTTTGCTTGAAGGCAAATCGCTGGGCGTTATACGTTATGGCCTGTCAACTGTCGTGTTAGCTGAAATGATTGCAGATGCCAATCAAAAAGCGACTCAGTCATTGATCCAAACGCTGATTGGCTTAATACTAGTTAGCGTAGTCACATTGATGCTTGCATTCTGGCGCACGGATAAAGTGGCACGAAAAATCACCGTGCCGCTAAATTTGTTAACGGAGGCTGCGAATGTGGTTGCAGGCGGCCAATATGATCATGACATCAATATTCAAACCAACGACGAGATCGGAATACTGGCAAATAATTTTAATTTGATGACTCGTACCATCAAGCGAACGATAGCCGATTTAGCGGAAATTAATCAAATCAGTAGCGAATTGGCAAAAACCTACTCAGAACTAAAAGCGTTTCAATTGGTACTAGCTACATTGTTAAAACAACTCGATTATGAGCTGGGTTTGTTTTTTTTGCAGGGTGGCGAGAATACGTTGAAACTAATAAGCCATTACGAGCCTGAAGGTGGTGAGGCCCACAAGCCCGTTAGCAAGACGCTCGACATTGACTTACTAGTTGACTTGATCATTAACGACAAAAGGGTTGAGTCGCTAGTTAGCAGCGACCTACGTGATCAGCGCCTCCTTCAACTCACATTCAATGAGCAAGCGCAGATGGCTGATTACCAATCGCTAGTAATGATACCTTTTGGGTCTAAAAACGAGAATACGCTCTATCTTGTTATGTTGAGCAAGCAGGCAGAAAAGAACATCGAGCCGACTGGGCTGGATTTTTGTCATTCTATTCAGCACATATTGAACACTTCGTTGAAAAATATATCGATGACTGAGCTACTCGAAGAGCAGAATAAAACATTGGAGGACAAAGTGGCAGAACGTACTCATGAGTTGTGCGTTCAAAACCAAGCTTTGAATGAAACGCTAAAGGCGCTGGAACAAACGCAAAATCAACTGGTCGAAGCTGAAAAAATGGCATCGCTCGGAAGTTTAGTTGCGGGAATCTCTCACGAAATCAACACACCGATTGGTGTCTCGGTCACGGCTGCGTCTCATTTGAATGAGCAGACTGAGATTTTTGAAAATAAGTTTAACAATGGTGAGTTGACCAAATCTGGGTTTACGTCTTACATGGATGGTGCCTTGGAGGCGACCAAGATCATTCTTGCTAATCTCGAGAGGTCGGCGACGTTGATTCAGAGCTTTAAACAAATAGCTGTCGATCAAAGCTCAGATGTTATGACAGATTTTAATGTGAAGCAGCATCTCAATCGTCTGATTATCAGCTTACGTCCATCCTATAAAGGACTACCTATCCACATTGGCTTGTCGGGAGATGATGATATTGTAACTACCAGTTATCCTGGATTGTTGACCCAAGTAGTCACCAACTTGGTCATCAATAGCATCAAGCACGGATTAGCCTGTTGCGAGCAGGGGACGATCACTATTGACGTGAGTAAGTGCGATAAATCGGTCAAGATTGTGGTTGAAGATGACGGTACCGGAATCCCAGATGAAATCAAGCCCAAAGTCTTTGATCCATTTTTTACGACCAGTCGTGGTTCGGGCGGCTCAGGCTTGGGGCTGAATATCGTTTATAACCTGGTGAGGCAAAAACTCAATGGCGAGGTGGAGCTCGAAGATAATCTGCCCCACGGGGCGCGATTTATCATTTGCTTTCCATTGGTTCGAGAGGCTGCTGAGCTTTCTGGAGAAGAGCTGAGTTGAGAGAAATTTGGTATGAGGTGCTGGTAGCTTATCTGGTGGTATGCAGGCATTCCTAATGATCCTTATAGGTATTCAGAATCTCGTTGAACAACTCAATATTGCCTAACAACAAGTCAACCAAGTAAGGATCAAAGTGCTTACCTTTCTCATTTTGAATATAGTCTATTACCTCATTAGGCGGCCAGGCGTTTTTGTAGCAGCGATTGTTTGATAATGCGTCGAAGACATCGGCAAGTCCGGTAATTCGACCAAATAATGGAATATCATCGCCTGCTTTTCCTTCAGGATAGCCAGAACCATCCCACTTTTCATGATGAGTTGAGGCAATCAGTGACGCCGCTTGCAAGATATACGAGTCACTTCCGGCGAGCATTTCTCCACCTCGTACGGCATGCATTTGCATAATAAGCCATTCGTCAGATGTTAATTTTCCGGGTTTGTTCAATATCGAGTCTGGAGTCGATATTTTTCCAATATCGTGCAACGGCGATGCAAGCTTTATCGTTTCAACATCCTTAGAACTCAATCCCGCCAACTTGGCGAGTGTTTCACAGAAAAGTGCAACGCGTTTGACATGATATCCGGTCTCTCGAGAGCGCGTTTCGACAATCTCGCCCATTCGATAGACCATCTCTTTCTGATTGCGCTTGACTTCGTCCTCTAGCTGAATTCTTTCCAAGCCAACCGTGACGTTCTCTCCAAAAAGGTTAATCAGATCTTTGTCTATGCCCGACAGTTCACCCCGAGGTGTCACAAAAAATACGGTGATGAACAGGTGGGTATGACAATACAGCGCGATATATTCGTTGGTATAGATATTACTTTGATATCTAATCGCATCATTGAATACTTTGCGAACACTTGGTGATAAGTTAGAGTTTTGTATTTTGGTTTTTATGCCGTACTGGTTGTACACTTCATAAATATTAGATTCTGCATCCGAAATTCTAAAGACGCCGATATCATGTGCTACGACAAAGGCATCATCCAGGTTGAGCAAATGCGTCAACTGATACAATGCGCCTGCGATAAATGCATTGAAAGCACGCTTATCGAAAATACCTTTAGACGCTTCTATCACTTGTCGCAAACCGCGCTTACTTCGTTCTAGTAAAATGATATCCCGATAAGAGCGTAGGCTCGAATACATTAGCGTGAATAGTTTTTGTGATGTAAGCTCGGTTTTCGATTTGTAATCATTTATGTCGTACTTGACAATCACTTCTTGCTCAGGTGCCTGTCCTGGTTGACCGGTTCTCAGGATTATTCTGGCTTGTTTAATGTCTAAAACGTCGCGAATGATATCGACCAACAATAGACCTGCATTGTCAGTTTCCATGACCACATCGAGAAATATAACGGCAATGTCAGGGTTTTTTTTGAGCGCAATTTCGGCTTCTTTGGCCGAATTTGCGCTAATGATTTGGAGCTTATGGCCTTCAAACTGGAACCCAGTGAGTGCTAGCTGAGTGACTTTGTGTATCTCAGGCTCGTCATCGACGATGAGTATCTTGTAATACTCAAGACTAGCTTCTTCAGCCCCTTCTTCTTCGGGGGCAAATATTAATTCGTCGGTCATCGTATTTCCATCGGATAATTCACTTTATAAGCTACTTATATAGTGTCGGACTTTATTTTTAGCAGGTGCTGTTCTGCGTTAGTTAGGAGTTAGGAGCTAAAGCCATTAAAGCATTGTCATTCTTGGAGCCATTGCAACCGAAAATTCAAGAGGGTACGGATAGGTACATGGAGCTTGGCAACAAAATTTGAGTTTCGAAGGATCTAAATTCACCTTCAGTATTCGCCTTACCCAATATGACCTTGATGCTCCCGCCATTCTGCTGAAGAAACTGTTTGACGGCATCCATGCCTACGCCACGACCAGAAACTTCGGTAACTTTTTCTGCTGTAGAAAATCCCGAAGCAAAAATTAGCTGGGCAACGTCTTCGTCTGAAAGCGTTTCAGCCTGCGTGTTGCATTCAATCGCTTTCGCCTTGAGTTTTTTCAATGGAAGGCCTTTACCGTCGTCTTTTATAGTCAGCATGAGCTTACCATCTAGTTCTTCAGCTTTCAGATCGATATGTCCTTGAGGTGATTTTGCCTGAGCCTTTCTTTCTGCCGGTGATTCGATACCATGATCAATAGCATTACGGAAAATATGCATAAAAATATTATTCAACATCGCCTCTGCACTGTTTTTGATAAAATGGCCGTTGTCGGTAATGTTTATAATGGGGGGTTCTTTTTCGAGCTCTTTCGCAAGCGATTCGACCGAAGATAGAACATCAGACAGTATTTGCTCAAGCGGTTGAGCTTCAATTACAGCCAAAGTTTTAAAGGTTTGCTTGAGATGGGCTTGTACATCAGGAGGAAGTATTGATATATCCAGCTTTTGCTGTGCGGTCAGTAATGATTGAATCGCACCAAGATCGATGCCAAATGTATTCGTATCAATGTCAGTTGAGCGGCTGGCAGCGCCACGACCTAGTTTTTCAGTTGAGATAACTTCATAACGCTTGATGTCAGCCTCAGCAATTGCCAGCTCCGCAAGTAATTGTTCCTGATCCCATTCTTTATCTTCATGTTTCCGCAATTCATCATACGTGTTTTCTACATCGTGCACTGAGTCAGTAATATAGGAAAAATTGTAGGTACGGGCATTACCTTTTATCGTGTGTATATTTCTGAAAAGTGTTGAAAGCACTTCGGTATTTTTAGAGTCCGTGGTCGTAATTATGTTGCGGCAGATATCAATAAATTCATAAGCGTTACTGAGAAAGCCATTAAACTTTGCTTCATCAATGCTAAGAATATGCCCAATAATTTCAAGTTCGCGCTTTTGCTGTTCAGCTTCGGCTTGCAGTGCTTTCAGATCTGTCACATCGCGTACGGTCACCATTAGTTTATCGACAGTGTCTTCGAAAACAATAGGATCCCAATCCAGCTCGATAATTTTCTTGCGCCCGTCGGGAAAAATTTTTGTGTACTCTGAAATTAACAGATGTGAATTACATTCAAACATCATGTCACACTCATCAATGATTGCGTCAACGGCTGTTTCAACCTGATTAACCACATTGCTGCCAAGATCTGTATTCGAAAACAACAGTGTCATGAAGTTTTGGTGGGCAATGTCTTTGGTTTCAAATATTTCTTCCAGGTAGGCAGCGTATTCCTGATGGATTGCCCCGTCGTTCATGACGGTGAATAAACCCTGATGCATATTCTGCATCATGTTCAATATATCATTAGTCTTTTCTTGCAATGCGGCGGTACGCTCTTTGACTTTTTGCTCCAAGGTTCGGTTTTGCTCTTCTATAACCTCACGCATGCGGATATTTTTTACAGTTATGACCAACAGTCTGGCAATTGAGTTTGCGAATTCGATATCGCTGTCTTCGAAGATGACCGAGTTTAATTCACCTGAGAAATTCATTACGCCAAGTAATTCTTCATGATCTAGGAGAGGAACGCATAGTAATGTTCTGGGTTCAGAGTGAAAGCTGCCTGTATAATTGGGGTCTTGCGCTGTATCTGGAACAAAAATAACTTTCTTCTGAGCAGCGGTTTTCCCTAGTATGCCTTCACCGAGCTTAAAAGAAGCGGGTTTAGGGTTTACTTCTTCAGAGCGCTCAGGGAAGAATGCTTCAAGCTCTAGCATGTTATTATCTTTTAATAGGTAGACCGAACCATAATTAACATTGGTCTGTTCTTTCATAGTTCGGAGTACTTCTTCAAACGCTTTGGTCTGATCCAATAACACGGCCAGAACTTCGCCGGTCGAGTTGATACGCGCCAGATCGCGCATTTTCTTTCTAATAGTTTGACGCATGGTGTCAAAATTATTGGCTAACAAACCAATCTCATCATTACTCTTAACCTTGACTTCCGATTTGTAATCACCATTTGCAATAGTCCCTGCGGCATCGGTCAAAGTACCCAATGGTTGAGTGATACGAGTAGCCATAGCGCGAGTTGCGATAAAGCCCAGGATTATTGCTGTCAAGCCAAGCCCACCAAGAATGCTCATCGTTTGTATCAACGTTTGTTTGCCTGCAATCTTGGCGCGGTATAAAGAGTCAAGCATTTTTTGTGTTGTCAAGCCGTAACGAATGTGGCCGAGTATTTCATCATCGACAATCACTGGTGCCGCAAATTCATATACTTGCTGCTGACGGTAATTGATGAGCTTGTAACTCTGAGCTTCTAGTTTATTCGCCCAGAGACTGATTTCATCGTCCAGCTCTTCACCACCATCGACACTCCCTTCGCGGTTATCCGGCGATGCTGATGCCCAAGGCTGAAGATCAATATCCATATAGATGCCATATAAAATATCGCTATCTTCATTGACGGTAGAGGTGACAAGTTCCTGTACAGCGGTAAATGCGTTGTCCTCGGCCATACCTTTCAAGGCTTGACTGTTGTTGGCAATCAGCGTTTTGCCTTTCGCTATCAAACCTTCCCGTATCGTTTCTTCAGATGCAGAAAGATTTATTTGAGCATTTGTGAAATTGAGATAGGCAACGACAGAAAGCACCCCGGAGAAGCTTAATACAAGAATTAAACTGACCCGGGAAATGAGTTTTTTTCGAATGCTCTTGAACTTCATAGTACTACCCGCCTCATTTAATACTGTAATTGAGCTATTTGGGATGCCGATTTAGAAGACACATGTATCGCTCGCGACAATTGATCTTGCGAAAGAACCTGTCTGACCGATCAATTGGCGGAGATCACCCTTTTACTTCGAAAAAGACAATTGCATTAGTATGAATTTTTAGTGTAGATCGGCATTTTCAAAATACCAGCCTTCAACAAAAGTTGGTCTAGATAATTTATTTCAAATCGAGAATAGACAATCGAACCACATTCTTATTAAGCGAACAGGCTTTCATGGCTATGGAATTTGAAGGGACAAAGAAAATAAGCCCCAAAACTTGCGTGATATATTATTAGTGGATAACTTCATCAATTTCGGCTAATTTAGCTTCTTTATAGTTGATTTTCTTACTATCAAATATTGTTTGGTTCAGTAATTTTTTAACAGATATCGGTTGCTGAACGTCAGGGGTTTCCAGTTGCCAATCCTCTTCCATAATCTCTGCAATGATACTCGCACCCTGCACACCGAGTGCATAATGATCGGGCACGATGGCATACGAACCAAACTTGAATTTGCTCTGTACCAGTGAGGTCACGCCGACGATGACGGGAACTTCTGCTTTCTGCATGCTTGGAATCCAGCCGCCAATCAAAGCATCTTTAGTAAGCAAGCCGTTGTCATTAACAATCCAAAAAGCGTCCACTTTCTCTGCTAGTAATTGTTTCACGCCCTTTTTAATTTCTTTAGCCACGTTTTTATTTTTCCCAGAGATTTCATAGCCTACAAGTTCGATTTCTTCACGCTTACTATATCTAGCGTTTTCCTCGATAAAGTCTTTCATCCAACTACGGTAAATGACGCCCACTTTCTTAAGCTCACTGTTTAATAATGAACGCAGATTAACAATGCCGGTAACTGCTGGTATTTCATAACGAATACCTGTGGTATTCGTCATCTTCTTGACAAGCTTATCAATATATAACGCGGCCAAGGCAACAGCGGGTGGAAAATCCAGTTTGTCGTTGCTCTGCTGTAGCTTAGTGTAGGAGTTCATGGCATGATTGCCGACCAAAATAACGACTTTCGGTGTTGCTTCACTCATTAATTTCTTGATGTCACTCACCTCGGTATCCTTATCGACAATATATTCACTAAACGCTAAATCCTCTCCCAGATCACCCTTTAAGCCACTAACAACCTCTTCAAACGCAGCAGTATCTCCTCTTAGAATAAGCGCTCGATCTTCAGCCAGGGCAGGGCTCATGCAAATTGAGGTCAGTAAAGCAATGACGAAAAGATATGGCGAGGATTTGCTGTATTTTTTCTTTTTGACATTTTTTATAGCAGTTTCCATTGATCTACCCCCAAGATGCTGTTCAAATTATTGTCAAATTTCGAAACACATTCTGCAAATTGTTTTCTGACTTCACCTTTGGGGCCTAATGCCGCACTCGCCAAGCCCAATTTTATATTCACGCTAGTTGGTACCAAGTTAAGGTTGGACTTACTGCTGATATTTTCATATAGGGATTGTGGAATGAGTATCGCTTCCACGGCCCCAAAAGATAGCAAGGGTAGCAGATCTTCTTGTTTGGTTACCCGTTTGATTTTGACCTTCTTTTTAAACAAGTCGCTGACAAATGCCGTCATCGGTTTGCGGCCCAAAACATCAAGCACTCCGATTTTGAACTGATCAATCTGCGCTACGTCGACAGGCTTATCTAATGACACCAGCACATAGTCCTCTTCAGGCAGGCCTCCGATGAGACCCCGCGCAATAGTCGTGTAACTTTGTGTACGGGTGATTACTGTTAGCAGAGAGATAATGGCTTCTGGTTGGGTTTTATCGACCTCCTTCCGGAAATCTTGGCCGCGCCCAAACACCAATACCTTTAGTTCAGGGCAGATATTAGACAGTTGCTCTTGCAAGACATTTGCCCTGATATCAGTTGGGACGTAAACGTATAAACTGCTTTCAGCCAGCAGGTCAACCGAAACCAAGAAGCAACTTAGAACGGCCATATTTCGGAACCATTTCATTCTATATACCCTATGAAACAATTTATGGAGTTAGTTTTTTCGTTTATGACAACATACATTGCTTTACGTTTGTTCATTGTCTCTGATGTTCTGTTGGTCGCGTATTCATTGTGACATTCTAGAATTTCATCTTGACGTTAACACCAATTGATCTCGGTTCGGTAATATACTCTCCATAACTGCGAAGGGTAAATTGTTTTCCCCCTGTTGTATCATCATTGATATCTTTCACGTCGTTTAAATTATTGCGTACAGAGGTGACTGCATACTTATTAAATAAATTATTTATATATGCGGATATACGCCAATTCTCATCATCATAGCTAGCCGTCAAAGTATGTATCGCAAAGCCTGGTAATGATTGTCCGCCATTAACATTGTTAACCGATGTAAGTACATCACTTTGGTAATTAATACTATAGGATGCCGAAAATTTCTGGTGGTCACCTATATAACGTAACTCTGAAGTTATTTGTTGTTCAGGCGTCGCGGGAAGACGGTCACCGTCACTTGCGCCTAAAAGGGGTGCATCACCTTTAATTTCTGCCTTGGTGTAAGCAAAGGTATTATTAAATTGCCAATTTGCAGTGGCAGTAAATTGTCCGGTCAATTCGGCGCCCCTCGTGACCGCATCACCTGCATTGGTGATGATGTCCAAGCTGCCATTTTCTGTTCGACCACTAATCTGAATATTTTCCCAATCGACTTGATAGAATGCCGCATTAAATGTAAGTCGATTATCTAGCCATTTGCTGCGAAAGCCGATTTCTTTATTGAGGGTTTTGTCTTCATTGAAGTCGGCTTCATTGGGTAATGCACAGAGTGCCTGTCCAGGATTGGCTAAATCTTCACTAGTACAAGGTTTAGCACTATTTACGCCACCCACTCTATATCCGTTGCTTATGGTTAGATAAGCCATCATATCTTTTTGGATATCATAGGAGCTATTTATCTTGAATAGAGTGCCGGTATCGGTGGCCGCTTGTTTGTCAATATTTAAGGTAATATCATCGGAGTCGGCATTACCTTCCAAGGTATTTAACAGAGGTAAATCTTGCGCCCCACCGGAGACATCTTTGTAGCTAAAGTATCGAGCGCCAACAGTGACCTGCCAGTCATCAGTAAATTGATAACCAATCTCGCCAAACAATGCCGTTTCAGTCAATTCTTTTATATCTCTGGAGATATATTCTAGGTTGTCAGGACGAACAACGCCAAAAAAATCAGGAATGCCGGGTGTGAATTCTGAGGATCCGACGTCTTCCTCAAACTTACTGTAATAGAGACCGCCTATCCAAGTAAGCTTTGAATCGTTGGTTGAAACCAGACGAATTTCTTGTGTGGCGAGTGTTTCTTCAGCGGTGTCACGCGTAAATGCGGTAAAAGACGGGAAATCTTCATAGCCATATTCGAAGTTTAGAAGTAAGTCAGTTTGATCTCGTCGCCCCTCTTCTTTGTAATTACTGTAGCCCGATACGGAGGTGAGGTCTGCAAAACCAAGTGATAAGGTCATTTCCAAGCTAATGAAATCATAATCTTTTTCCAGTGGTTCCAGCACTCGCTGAGCTGAGTCGTATCTACCTAAAGGAATTTGCGACGTATCTGTAAGTGCTCGTGTTTGAATAAATGGACGTCCATCAATATCTTCTCTTTGAAAGTAATAGCTGAGAAGGGCGTCTAACTCATCAATGGGCTTGGCGCGAAATGCCAGTTTACCAGATACTAATTTTGACTTATCTTCATCTTTTGCGGACCAGAGATTTGCTTCAACATCTGCTGGATTACTAAAATCAGGTTCTGGGTTGGATACGCCTACGGTTCTTACTAAACTCGGGAAATCGGTATAACCTGGTGTCTGCTCTGTGATCACACTAGCCCTGACTGATAACTTATCGGGTATTATTACCGCATTGCCGATCACTCCTAGAGTGTAGCCCAAGTCATCACTTTCTTTATTGGCCTCACTTCCGCCTAACAATTCAGCTGAGTTCTCATTTAAATCAGGTTTGTTCGGCATATAACGTATTGCGCCACCCAGCGTACCCGCACCATAAAGTGTACCTTGGGGGCCAATCAGTACCTCGATCCTTTCCATATCATACATATATAAGTCAACCGTCATGGGTGCATCACCCAAGTAACTCGCGACGGTACCGTCTTGTCCTGCTGACGACATGGCACTAGTATTCAAACCGCGGATAATCACCGCGCTATCCCTGTCCCGTCGGCCTTGCTCAACAACGGTTAACCCTGGTACCCATTCAGACAACTCCTGTAAATTAGTAATATTCCTTAATTCGATTTGGTTCGCCCCCAAAGCCGTTATATTAAAAGGAATCTCCTGAATAGAGGCACTTCGTCGAGTTGCTGTTACCGTGATATCCATATTCAGCAGGCCTTCTAAACTGATATCATCTGGTAGCTCTATCTCTTCTTCTAAGCCATAACTCAAAGAGGAAAATAAGGCCAGGGACACTGCTATGGCGAGCTTTGATCTTTTCATATGGCTTATTCCCCTTTGTGCTCCGTGGACATATAAAGAAGCGTAGACCACAGATTTTTGCTTATCAAATTTTTACTTAAAAATATTTAATAAAGTCAATTTTACATCTAGAAGGCAGAAGGCAGAAGGCAGAAGGCAGAAGGCAGAAGGCAGAAGGTCATACTCAATTATGCAATGTCGCGTATCAATGCCCTTTAATGATTTGGCGTTAATCTTCAGGGTTATCGATATGCCCGCTGGACAGGATGGGCGGATCATTGCCTGGGCGGGTCGATATCGTCAATCAAGCACCTGGGGTCGGCTTCAGTATTTTATTGTCGGTTAAGTGTTGATGAACAAATTTTTGATAGTAAGAAATTGCATCTGGCTATTCCTAGCGCTCTCTAAATATTCTGCTAATATATTTCTAAGTAAATAAATGCGCGCTACCTCACATAAATAAACAATAAAAAACACCAATTAAGGTGCAATCTTTTTTACAAGAAAACACTCAGCGTTACTGTGATGATTCGTGATTAATCAGTTAAAAGACATCTAATGTCGTAACTGTATGTTTATATTGATATTAAGCTACTGCACCGTAGTTGAAAATGCTCGCCAAAAGAGCGAATCGAATTCGTTTTGTTGGTTAGAGCTCAAAATAACATTTCAACTTGTTAATTCAGGATGGATGGTGGGTGTTTTATCCATGACGTCTAATAGTCTTGAATATGACTTAGATGATATGTGTATCAGGGTATTTTGAGACCGGAGATCAATATGAAAAAACGACGCAATAAATTAATAAACACTGCATTCCTCACTGGTTTGATAGGTATAGCCGCTCCTCTCTTTGCGGAAGAGTTCAACGATGAATTAGCCGAAATGAGTCTTGAGGGATTATTGAATCTAACCGTTACCGTCGCGAGCAAGAAAGAAGAAAGCTTGGCAGACGCACCTGGAATTGTCACCGTCTATTCACAAGAAGATATGGAAAAAACGGGTTACTACACCTTGGCTGAGCTGGCGAGCATTACGGCAGGATATAGCACTGTAGACGGCGGAGGCAATACTCGTTTTGAAACCCGTGGCCAAACGGATGGATTGAACGCAAAACATTTATTGATGATTGACGGTATTCCCGTTAACCATGCTCGAGACTATATGGCATTTACGCAAGAGCAATTACCTCTTCAATTTGCTGAGAAAGTAGAATTTTTGAGAGGGCCTGCTTCTGCATTGTATGGCGTCAGTGCATTTTTCGGGGTCGTAAATATACGCTCAAAGGACTTGCAAGAGAATGGATCCATTTCAGATTTCAGAGTGTCTACAGGGAGTCGTGATGGTGAAAAACAAGTCATGATGAATACCATTAATAGGTCTGACTCTGGTCAATCTAAATTAGCATTTGGATTCTACCAAAAAGATTCATCTAAGAGTTTCATCCCAAATTCGACCCCATTGAGGAGTGAACTTCAGGATAGACAAGATAGCGCATTTGGCAATGCCAATTATCGAATTGATGAGGGTATCGCCAAAGGTTTATCCATGGGCATGATATATATGTCCAAGGATACTGGTTTCGGAGAATCTTGGACCGGTGGTGTGGATACGAGTGAAGTAAATGAAGAAAGAAGAGAGATTTTTATTCCCTACCTGAAATATGCTCGAGATCTTACCGATGATGTGTCGGTTAACGGCTACCTTAAATACAATCGTTCAGTTGAATTTGGTACTCAAACAAATGAGATTTGGGGGGCTCCCTTCTTTTTCCAATACAAAGCAGTGACCAAAAACGTGGAGTATCTCGCAGAGACTTCATGGAGGATTTCGGATGACAGTAGTCTTATCGTTGGCGCTAATTACGATGTTCGCTTTCAAGACGATGGTGACAGTTTTTTATTCAATGCTGATCCTGCGGCAATCAATCAGGGTGACAGCCCATTCTTTGATGGCAAAGCTAAAACCACGTCGCTCTATACTCAATATTCTCATAGGTTCAACAACATATTGAGCGGCTTGTTATTGACTGCTGGAGGACGATACGATGAAGGCCAAATAGTAGAAAATGAGTATTCACAATTCTCACCTCGTGTTGGTCTGGTTCAAAAAATCAATGAAACGACTAATATCAAGCTACTTTGGGGTAATGCCTTGAAAGCACCTGGAGTCAAGGAAGTTGGTCAAAATTCTGAGAAATCATCAGCACTGATAAACATTAATGATGTACCAAATGTTGATCCAGAATCAATTGAAACATTTGAGATTTCTTTGGCTTATTCTACAAATAGGATTTCAGCCAGCTTAACTTATTTCGATAACTCAACTGACGATCAAATTGGAGAGAGTGCATTGGATCCAAGTAAGTATGTGGGGTCAGGCGATCAGCCTGGTTTTTTCTCCAATAACGCAGGTAAAACCACCTCGAATGGTTTTGAACTCGATTTGCGCGCAGCACCGATAAACAACCTTTGGCTATTTGGCAATGTGTCTATAACCGATACCGAAGATCCAAATGGTAATGCACTTATTAATGCGCCGAAGACTAAGATTAATATTGGTGCTAACTACAATTATAAGCAACTTAGCAGCACCTTGATTGCGCGATATGTTGATGAATACTCGAGCAGCACGGGTGTAGACGAACTTAAAGGTCAGACAGTTGTTGACATGAACTTTCGGTATCCTCTAAATGAGGTCTTGGCCGCCGAGTTTCGTGTAACAAATGTTCTGGATGATAATTACTATCAAGCAAATAATGGTTTTGACGGACTACCGAAAGCTGGGCGAGAACTTCTTTTTAGCATTAGTGGAGCCTTCTAGGTTCTGGTTATCTCCAGTATCCGGGTAAAGGACGGGGTTTCCATTAGAAGGTCAAGGGCCTAGGTCTTGGAGCTAGCGCTGCCCAACACCCCCTCGCTGAACCAAGGGGTGTTGGACGGGCGCTGCTTTTGATAAGTAAGTTATAGCTTGAGACCTTTGCACGACATCACGAATGTAGCAGAGACAAAATGAGTATTTTGAGCAAGTTTCTTCAGCAAGAGATCTAAAATTTCAGTATTAGGGGTCGCGTAACAGCAGAATCAAGTGGCTTATTGGCGTCAATGGTTTATTCCCTCGTGACGTCTTAGAATTTCATCTTGACGTTAACACCAATTGATCTCGGTTCGGTAATATACTCTCCATAACGGCGAATGGTAAATTGTTTTCCCCCTGTTGTATCATCATCATTATTTCTAGCTAATAGAAGACCACATTCAATTAAGAGACTCATGATGCAAATGACAGCAGAACTCACTAAACACATCTTGTATTTAATTAATAGGGGTGACTTTTTGGCTGCGCGTGATAATTGCATTCAAATGCTTCAGAAGAACCCTAAAAATGCCGATGGCTATTTTCTTCTTGGGATTACCCTCTTAGGTATAGGTAATATTAATAAAGCAGTTGAATTGATTCACCAAGCTATTTCACTGGCGCCCAATAATTCGGAGTATTTAACACAACTTGCCAAAAGTTATGTTGTGCTTAATGATACTCTCAATGCAAAAAAATACGCCGACCTTGCTTTATCGCTTAATCCCCAATCGCCGATAACCATTGATACACTGGGGGTGGTTTATAGCAAACTAGGTCTGCACGAAAAAGCTATTACTTTATTTTCCAAAGCTGTATCCAATAACAGAAATCCATCTTTTCTATTAAATCTAGCCATGTCATTAAAGTTCATCGGAGATTTTGGCGCTGCTAGAGAAGCTTATGAAAGCGTCATAGAGCTAGCCCCCCATTTTTATAAAGCGCATTCTGGTTTGACGAGCTTAGGCGGAATTTCTCCTGATAATAATCATATCGATCGACTTACCAGGCAATTAAAAAACGCAAAAAGCAACGCCGAATATTTTCATTTATGTCATGCTGCAGCAAAAGAATATGAAAGTTTAGGCGACTATGAAACGGCTTTCCATTACCTGAAAAAAGGAAAACAGAATAGGCTTGCTGAAATACAATACCGCTTTGATGACGAAGAGCCGCCAATATTTAAGGCATTGAAAGCATTTTTCACTCAAGAAATAATAAGCCTGAAGTCTGGATTCGAAACGGAAGAACCCATTTTTGTTGTTGGAATGCCAAGAACTGGAACAACGTTAGTAGAACGCATCATTAGCAACCACGCAGAGGTCACCACAATTGGAGAATCTCATCAGTTTGGTGTTCAGCTAAAGAAATTATCACGAAGCAAAACTAACCGTGTAATAGACTCTGCCACAATAGACGGTGCAAGTTCGCTTGATTTTTCTCAATTGGGTGCAGCATATATAAATAGCGTCCGTCCGCAGACCGGAAAAACATTACATTTTGTTGATAAAATGCCATTAAATTTTCTACTCATTGGTTTTATTGTGAAAGCACTACCGAACGCAAAAATCATCTGCCTTCGCCGGAACCCTCTAGACACATGTACCAGCAATTATCGGCAACTTTTTTCGACTCATACACCTTACTACAATTACTCTTATGACTTACTTTCTACCGCAAAGTATTATCTCCTTTTTAGAGATTTGATGGATTTTTGGCAGAATCTTTTCCCTAAGAATGTTTACTCAGTCAATTATGAATCCTTAGTGAATTCACCGGAAACTCAAACTAAAAAGTTGTACGATTTTCTATCATTAAATTGGCATGCCGATATGCTTGATATTACCCAAAACACGGCTCCTGTCGCCACAGCGAGTGCGGTTCAAATACGAGAGCCCATCAACAATCGTTCAGTGGGAAGTTGGAAAAAATACGAGAGGCACCTTTCTCAGGTTAAACAGTTGTTGATAAAACATCAGATACCTTTCGAATAGACTCAATCTCTTTATGCACCATACCCATGTAAGGCAGTCCTTGAACGCTAGGTTTATATTACCTACAATACCGAACTTTTTTAAACACTCAGGCAACCAACATGAACGATACAGCATCGCTACCAGCTTTACCTGACCGCCTTTCGGTTAATTCCGGTAGCCCACATTTTGTGGCAGAAATTTTCGAACACGATATTGGTATTTTACTAAACGGCAAAGAGCGCACTAATATAGAAGAATATTGTATTAGTGAAGGTTGGGTAAAAATCCCTTCACCTAAGGCCTTGGATCGTCGAGGGCAACCACTTATGATGACGCTTAAAGGAACTGTTGAGCCTTTTTATAAGTAAAATTAGTCGCAAATAAGATGCCGAATATTCCAACTTAAGTGCTAGAGTACTCATAATTTGAATGGTTTAATCAGCCGAGTAACACGATCCAATTTTTATGGCTTCTTATGTCAGATAATCAGAATATATCCCAAATGCTTGTCGATATCAGTGGCGACTTATTTGAATCCGTGTCTAATCATCAAGAGATGCAGTCACGTTTAGATATTGTGGTCACGGCATGGAATATGACTCTGGATTCCCGTGCCGATAGGCAGTTAAAATTGAAGCGTTTTTTTTGCCCTTTATTTTTGCTGTTTTTCTTATTTAATGCGCCAGTAATGGCTCTTACTGTGTCTGGTATTAAGCTTAAAGACAGCATCAAACTAGGTGAGAATCACTTGTACTTAAATGGCGCAGGGCAGCGTTCTAAGCTTTTCATTGATCTGTATGTCGCGGCACTTTATTTGCAGAATAAATCAGCAGATGCCCAAGCCATTATCAATGCAAATGAGGTCATGCTTATTCAGATTCATGTGATTTCAAATTTAATTACCAGTGAAAATCTGACGCGAGGCACGAAAGAAGGCTTTGAGAAATCGACGAATAATCATACTGAAGGCATTCAAGAACAGATCGATGACTTCTTTCTCGCCTTTAAAGAACCCATTAAAACGGGGGATATCTTTGAGATTGTCTATTTGCCTGAAAAAGGCGTCACCGTGATTAAAAATAGGCATGTCAAAAAGCGTCTACCAGAGAATATCCCTTTCAAACGGGCTTTGTTTGGGATTTGGTTGTCTGATCGCCCTGCTCAGGAGTCGCTAAAAAACCGCTTGCTGGGAAAATGATTCAAGCTCTTTCGAGCTTTTTGCTTTAGGGGGAAAGCTGCACGATGCCGCTTGTGCCCTTAAAGTCGGCAACCATCCAGATTTGCTCAAACGGGTGCTCGAAAGGTACATTAATTTGGTGCTGAAGTTTTCTAATCGAGCTTGCTGTCCATGCCGGATGGGCATTACGAATCACCAACCAAACACGTTTGGAATCGTAGTGCTTTTGTGCTTTGTTCATCAATATTCGGTTTAAAGCATTTAATAGTCGTTGATGGACATTTGTGCAGCAAGCTTGTTCGCGAAGTTCATTGCGGGTTTTTTCACTTAGACTACGACCCAGAATTTTCATGGCCTCTTGTTCTGAACCGTAGAGGTGGGCAATTTCAAGGTCTAATCGAGAGCCTTCTAAGATGCAGGATATATCCGGGCGGCTAGGCTTATTATGCCAGATATGCCGAATCTTATGCCCGGTATTTTTTTCGTAGTGTCGCATAAATAGCTTGGCCGCTTCATGTTCCAAGTGGCGTTTCTCAGCAGAGCTTGATTCATATTCAGGCATTACTATTCCAATTAATTTGAGAATTCAGGTGTCGTTAGCGTTAGACTATGAGAATTATTGGCTATTATGGAGAGCATAATAAAAAGATTCTCGTGACGCGACAATGAAGCTGTCATTATATTCAAATATTAAGCATGGTTGTGTTCATTACATTTATTTCTGTTTTTATAGAGGCTAGAGTCTTGGCATATTGCGCATCCATTTTTAAAACGTGTTTAAACGTGCTTATCGTTTTCATATCCTTTGTTAGTGTTGGCGCAAATGCTTCTGTTTGTGATGAATTAGAAGAAAATCTGAATCAAAAGATGGTGGAACTGGAGTTATTTCATCAATCTAAATTAGTCATAGAAAGTCTTCTGAGTGCTCAGCTTAGCCTACAGTATCCCCAAGAAAGAGTCTTAGGTTTTCCGCTTGATAGCAAGGTTCAGGTTCAAAAAGAACTCGAAAGTATAGGTCGTCAACAGGATCAATTAAAGGAAGATAAAGCCTTACCCCAAGCATGGTCTTCATGTGCTAAAAAAGACTTATGGTTAGAGCTGGCTAAGGAACATAAGGCAGAGCAAAAAGCCTTATTGAATGTGAAGATAAAGCTCTTGTCTTTGCCTTTAGGCAGTAGAGAGAGGTTGACACAAGAACTAGCTATCTGGGGCTCAGTACGAAAATCTTATCAAGATATTATTTCAATAGCGCTGGAGGAATCATTTGACGATGAAAACAGATCTTATCGCGATGAATTTCTGTCTCAGAGTTTAGCGTATAAGAAACAGCTAGAAAACTTTATATCCTTACTCTTTAACAAAGAAATAAGTCCGTCTGAAGTCAATCAATATTGGTTGACTCTCAATGCTAAGCATCAACAAGAAACGATGATACCGATTACTGAGTTAACTCAGATTTCTCATCTAGTAGCGGATGGTTTCACAAGGCTAGATAAAGCATATAAATCTTTGTTATCGACAGTAAGTGACTGGCGAAATGATGTCGTGCTGAATGCAGGATGGCGTGGTTTTCTGGATGAGTTGTTATCGCCATCTTCATTTATGGATGGTTTGATCTTCGAGCTTACATCTGCACCGCAAAACTTCTTTGATCATTTGAGTAATCCGTTTATTCGAGAATATTTGAGTTCAGAAAAAGCATCAAAAGGTGCACAGGTTTTAACGAGTTGGACGATACAGTTTGCTTTCTTGTTATTAATGATTTTTGGCTTAATTAAATCAGCGTCGCATGCGGCTGCCTGGCTAGCTGAAGTTCAGCAAGTCATGATTAAACGGCTGGAGAGTGGGGCATCACATTCTCTGGTTTCTGGTTTTTTTTGGATCTTGAAGCCGAATGCATCCTGGATATTTATTCTGGTTGTCGCCAATATCGCCAGTATGATTTCTCCGGATAATTGGCGAATTATTAAATTGATTGCGCCTATCGCGACGATATACGCAGGATTTCGAGCGCTCAGAATTATTATTGAATGGGGTTTATCACGAACCTACACCCGTGCGGGCATGTTTTTATCTAATAACACGGCTGAGCAGCTTATATTCGATAGTCGCCGGATGACCTGGGTGGTGGTCTGTGCTTCGGCTATATGGGGTTTGGTGCACGCAACGGGCGGCGCTTATCTGATTCGAATACTCGGAATCACATATTTTATTTCTCTCTGGAGTTTTGCATGGTGGATATTGCGTAAGCATGAGGTCGCGGTAAATAAACTTATTCATTTGGTTTTAAATATAAAGCCGGCATATTTAAAAAAAGAGCAAAAAAAAGAGCAAAAAGAGCAACAAGGCAGCTTGTTTACCTTCCTGATTAAAGTTGCATGGCCCTTGTTATATATGTTGGTTCATATACTGGATGTACTTTCCAGCTTGAATCAAAAGTTGATGGTGTTTGATGTATACCGCTCTTTTTCAGTCAAACTATTACGGGTTCGTTTGGAAAGTAAGTCTGAAGAGGGCTTAGAAGACGATGAGGGGGAGCCCGATCAAAGTTACAGTGATTGGATGCTTCGAGACGCGCCAGACAGTTTATTGTTTGATGTGGGTGATGTAACGAGTTTGATTGATCCATTAAAACACTGGTTTAGCGATAAAACTGATGAAAATGTCATGGTCATCGTAGGAGAATCCGGTAGCGGTAAATCGACCTTAGTTAGGCGCTTGCCTGGCTTGTGGGAGGAATCTCCAGTCAAAGTATTAGATATCCTGCCAAAGGTGACAGACTCGCAAGCACTCTTCGATAGTATTGCCGGTGTTTTGGGTATTGAACCATTTTCAGATATCGCTGATTTAGTCCGACAGGATGCTGAAATAGAACAACAAGTTATCGTGATTGATTCTGCGCATAACTTGTTTTTAGCTGAGGTCGGCTTTTTCGGTGCCTATAAATCGCTCTTGCAATGTATGAACGCCCATTTAGAAAATGTCTTCTGGCTTGTTGTGATGCATGCACCTAGCTGGACTTATTTAAACTATGTTTTTGCTCGAGAACAGCGAATAAGTAATATTTATAGAATGCCCCGATGGTCACCCATGGATATCCGCAAGCTTATTTTATCTCGCCATCAAGGGGGGCGTCGACGCCTCAAATATAACGAGATGCTGTTATCCGCGGTAGCCAGTAGTGAATCTAGCAGTGTTCGCGCGGCGGATTCTCGTGTCTTCAATATTTTGTGGGAGCAATGCGGGGGTAATCCATTAGCCGCTTTAGAGCTTTGGCTTAATGCGGTGAAAGTAAAAGATCGTATGGCAGAGGTCGGCGTACCACAAAGGCCGTCTACCAATCTATTGAATGGTCTAAAGGATGACTTATATTTCGTTTACACCGCGATCGTTCAGCACTCTTCATTATCGACAGACGAGATTATGCTAGTAACGCACTTTACTGAACCGGTAGTCAGGCATGCCTTAAAGCAGGGTATTAATCTTGGCATGATTACCCGTGATGAGAGTAAGCGTTATATGATCGACCCATACTGGTACGGTACTTTATCCGGTTTTTTACATCGAAAAAATATGCTTTGGGGTTAAGGGGGCTTATTCGTTATGGAAAATCAAGCACTTCAGGATATGTCAGCCATTAGTGACTTATTCAATGTCGGCAAGGTGATGATGTTACTTGCCGCCATGTTTGTTCTTTGGCTGGGTAACAAAGTGGTCCGTCATCTTTGTGAAGCATTGATGACATCGATTCCGACACGGCGCTTTTTAATTCTGCAAATCGCTACGCTCTTTACCTTTATTTGGTATTTTGTCGGAACCTACTGGTTAATTTCAGGCATCATACAGCCACCAAAAGAAATGCTATTAGCCCTAGGTGGTAGCGCCGCAGTGGCGACAGGTATTGCCTTAAAAGATGTCGTGGCGTCTATTATTGCCGGGGTTATTTTATTGTTTGATCGACCTTTTCAGGTGGGTGACAGAGTTAACTTTGGTGATACTTATGGTGAGATCGTCAGTATTGGTTTGCGCTCTGTTCGTTTAAATACTTTGGATGATAACCTTGTCACTATTCCCAACTCGCGCTTTATAACAGACGTTGTCTCCAGTGGTAATTCGGGGGCACTCGATATGATGGTAGTGGTTGACTTTCATGTTGCCCTGGAAGCGGATATTGAATTAGCGCAGGACCTGATTCATGAAGTCATTGTTACTAGCCGTTTTGCCTACCTTAAGAAACCTATTGCCTTTGTCTTAAGTGAAGTGATTGTTGCCGAGCGTTTAGCTATTCAAATTAAGGCGAAAGCCTATGTCTTGGATGTGCATTATGAAAAAGCCTTTCAGAGCGATATTGTTAAACGGGTATCGGGTTTATTTATAGAAAATAAAATTGCTCGCCCATCAAGAGAGTCTGCAAGAGAACCTGCCTCAAGTTCGGAAATCAATTCCCCTAAGTCACTAGCCTAAGAAACCTACTTATGTTAATTTCGCGGCCTTTTTGACCGTCATCTGAATTTTTTGTGGGCTGTGTTAGGTGGTTTGAAAAAGCTGAAGAATAAGTTTTAGTACGAATGTATATGATGAGGATTACGCAATGATATCGGGTTTTGACTATGGTACATCTAATTGTGCGCTGGGGGTGCCTGCTTCTGAAAATGGTCAGGTGAGATTACTGGGTCTTGAGAATCAGAAGCCGTATATGCCCTCTCTTTTATACGCCTTGGATCGAGACTTGATTTGTGAACATGTCGGCTTAACGATTCCTTGTCCTGATCTCTTAGAAGAGTTTGTTGAGCAAAGAGAAGATCAGTTATCGAGGGCTCAGGAGGTGCGTCGTGAAGAAGGTTTTTCTGCCGATGAGCAATGTGTTTTTGTTGGCAATGAAGCTTTTGAAGAATATGTCCAGTGGCCGGGAGAAGGCTATTTCGTTAAATCACCAAAATCATTTTTAGGCGCTAGCGGGCTTCGGCCAGAAGCAATCTTTTTATTTGAAGACATTGTCACGGCCATGATGCAGGCGATTAAAGCGCGGGCCGAGAAGAGTCTTGGTCAAGCGCTCACGCACACGGTCATCGGTCGACCAGTCAATTTTCAGGGTATAAATGCCGACGACAGCAACCGGCAAGCCTTGGATATCCTGACTATTTCAGCCATGCGAGCAGGCTTTCAAGAGATTGAATTTTTATATGAACCTATCGCAGCGGGGCTTAACTTTGAGCAATCACTAACAGAAGATAAGCTTGTCTTGGTTGTCGATATTGGTGGTGGTACCACGGATTGCGCGATGGTGAGAATGGGGCCGTCGTATAAAGCAAGTAGTGACAGAGATGCTGATTTTTTAGGGCATAGTGGTGAACGTGTAGGTGGCAACGATTTAGATATTCAGCTGGCAGGTAAGCATTTAATGCCTTTGTTTGGCATGAGATCCCAGCAAAAGAATGGTTTGCCTGTGCCTACCCAAACTTACTGGGATGCCATTAGTACGAATGATGTCTCAGCGCAAGCGAGTTTTAACGAGCTAAGAACCACGATTCATCTTGAGCAGTTGCTCAGAGACTGTCGAGAGCCAGCCTTAATACAGCGCTTTATTAACATGCGCCGTGCCCAGCAGCAGCATCAAATTGTGCGAAGTGCAGAAAGATGTAAAATTGAACTGTCAGAACATCAACAAGTAAACGTTGATCTATCGTATATAGAAGATGAGCTCCATCATTTAGTAAAAATCGATGCCTTTGCTTCTGCCATCCAGAGACCCTTGGAAAAAATGTTAAGTTTAATGGCAGAGGCTATTCTTCAAGCAGGTTGTCAGCCAGAGTTGATCTTCATAACCGGTGGTTCAGGTCAATCTCCCGTGATACGTCAGGCAATTTGTGAAAAATTTGGTGATGTGGAAATTTTGGATGGTGATCACTTTGGAAGTGTCACTGCTGGACTAACCGTTTGGGCTCAGCAAATTTATCGATAAAAAAAGCCCCGACAAGCGGGGCTAAGCAAGAGAGTATCTATAGAAAAACTCATCATAACGCGCCTACTCAGAATATTAAAAGATGATCTCTGCTTTTTTCGCGCCGTAGCGTTTTAGTTTATCAATTAAGGCTTCAATAGACTCTTTACTAATTTCCTTTTCTTCTTTATCTATGAGTAGGTGAACACTTCCATCTATACAGTGAATCATTGGAAACCAGTGATCAATATTATCCGGGCTGCGATGAAGTTTAATGACCTCAATTTGCTGTGCATGTTGAAGTTCTGAAAATGTTTGTAAATTCATTGTATTATCGAAAAACCTTGGTTATTTAGAGGGATTTTATAGTTAACCTAAAATAGGGCGTGATTATATCATGACTGTGACTTGCTTATTGTGTTAGCGCTTAACTGAATTAGATAATTTTAAGGAGGAGGACTTATAAATTGATATTAATCCTCGAACTTACTTCTGAATAACAGCTCACTTTACAAGTAGGATTGACTTCCCTAGACTTCGCGACTCTTAATTGGCGGCTAACAACGCGTCTAAATAGCTCTTAGTTTGAATACTCAAGTGGTATAGCATGATAGAAAGTATTAAAAGAGATTGGTTCTCTAACGTAAAAAATGATCTGCTTGCAGGCACCGTCGTCGCCTTGGCGCTGATTCCTGAGGCGATTGCATTTTCAATTATCGCAGGCGTTGACCCTAAAGTTGGCTTATATGCTTCATTCTGTATAGCTGTTGTCATTGCCTTTGTTGGTGGCAGGCCGGGTATGATCTCGGCTGCTACCGGTGCCATGGCTTTGTTAATGGTGACTTTGGTAAGAGAGCATGGCCTTGAATATTTGTTAGCAGCGACCTTATTGACCGGTGTTTTGCAGATTGCCGCAGGCTATTTAAAGCTCGGGGATTTAATGCGCTTTGTTTCTCGTTCAGTCGTGACCGGTTTTGTGAATGCCTTGGCGATCTTGATTTTTATGGCGCAATTGCCCGAGTTGACTGATGTCACCTGGCATGTCTATGCGATGACCGCGGCAGGTTTAGGTATCATCTATTTATTCCCGCTGCTTCCAGTCATCGGAAAAGCTGTGCCTTCACCCTTGGTCTGTATTGTTGTATTGACGGCGTTGGCTATGATTATGGGTATGGATATTCGTACCGTTGGCGATATGGGGGATTTACCCGATACCCTGCCTATCTTTTTATGGCCTGATGTCCCATTAAACTTTGAAACTCTGGCAATTATCTTTCCTTATTCGGCAGGTCTGGCGGTAGTCGGCTTGCTTGAGTCGATGATGACAGCCACGATTGTTGATGATTTGACCGATACCTCTAGTGATAAAAATCGTGAATGCAAAGGTCAGGGAATCGCCAATATTGGTTCGGGTTTGCTGGGTGGAATGGCAGGTTGCGCAATGATTGGTCAGTCAATTATCAATGTAAAATCAGGTGGTCGTGGCCGCTTGTCGACCTTCGTTGCCGGGTTATTTTTATTGATTATGGTGGTCTTTTTAGATGACTGGATTCGTCAGATTCCCATGGCTGCCTTGGTGGCTGTGATGATCATGGTATCGATCGGTACCTTCTCTTGGGATTCGATTATTAACCTTAAAAGCTACCCTTTATCGAGTAATTTGGTCATGATCACCACCGTGGCTGTGGTGGTAGCAACCCATAATTTAGCGATAGGGGTGTTTGTCGGCGTCTTGTTAGCCTCCCTATTCTTCGCCAACAAAATTGGTCGCTTTATGGTGATTAAAAGTGACAGTGACGAAGATGGACAGCGCGCCTACCGGATTATTGGTCAGGTGTTCTTTGCATCTTCAGACCAGTTTTCACAGTCATTTGATTTTAAAGAAGTTTTAGAAGAAGTTACCATCGATTTATCGCACGCACATTTCTGGGATATTACCTCAGTAGCCGCTCTAGACAAGGTCGTGATAAAGTTTAGGCGAGAAGGCGCAAAGGTAAATGTAATCGGTATGAATGAAGCAACGCAAACGGTTGTCGATAAATTTGGTGTGCATGATAAGCCAGAAGAAGTCGAAAAAATAATGGCTGGTCACTAGGGTTTGTTGACGCAAGGAGAATATAAATGAAGATGATTACAGCATGTATCGATGGTTCAAAAATTTCTGCCTATGTCTGTGATGCCGCAGCATGGGTGAGTCTGGCTTTAGATGCGCCCGTTAAATTACTGCATGTCCTCGAAAGAACCGCCATTCCAGTCAATGATAATTTGTCGGGAGCAATAGGGCTGGGGAGTCGTGAACATCTTTTAGCTGAAATGACGGTGCTCGATGAGCAGAGAAGCAAGCTTGCCTTAGAACATGGCAAGCATATGCTTGAAGATGCTAAGCAGCGTGTTCAGGATCTAGGTGTGTCGGATGTTCAGATGAAACAGCGTCACGGTGAGTTGCTAGACGCGCTGTCTGAATCAGAAGATGATACGCGGGTATTTGTTATGGGGCGTTTAGGTGAAGGTCATGATGTCACCTCACAAAAAATCGGCGCACATCTGGAAAATGCGGTACGCGCGGTGCATACACCGATTCTGGTGACGGTAGGTGAGTTCATAGCACCAACAGCCTATATGATTGCCTATGATGGCAGTGCCACAGCAGATGATGCCATCGCTAAGTTTTCACAAAGCCCCTTATTAAAAGATCTGCCTGCGCATATTGTAATGGTTGCTTCCGAGACAAAAGAGCATTTGGATCAACTCAGGGCCGCAAAGGACATACTCTCAAATTCTGGTAGACAAGTAACTGCGACTTTATCAGAGGGCTCAGTTCAAGAGGCATTAAGTTTATATCGTGAACAGAACAAGATAGATTTGATGGTAATGGGTGCCTATGGGCATTCACGCTTTAGAGAATTTTTTGTCGGCAGCCAAACATCTAAAATGATTGCCAGAAGCCCCATTCCTTTGTTGTTACTTCGTTAGGCTCCCGTCAGCCTCCCTTTAAAAAGGAAGAGGCGTAAATCTTTTTAAGGGGAATTGTAAAAGCTAACTATGCCCTCCCCTTTTCAAGGAGAGGGCTAGGGCTGGAGTCTCTTTTACCAAGCACTTTGCTCTGAATAATCCCCGCCACCTTGATCAACATTCCCTGCCAGGGCATAGTATCTTGTTAACTTACGTTGAGTCAGCAGCATGTACTTTTCCCAAATTCTTTCATAAATTGTTTCAACTGGCTTTTGGCCTTGAATCACCATCAGCATGTTTTTCTGTTCAGGGCTTTCTGTTTGAATGTTGCCTTGAGCGAGTTGTTTGATGATGTAGCCGGATTCTGTTAATAAATCGGCTTCTTTTTTAGTGAAATGACCTGAACGAGCAAAACCATGAGGGAAATTAATCGAATCATAAAAACTGCTTTTTGAATAAAAAGGATTGTCTGACATAGTTAAGCTTCCTAAATAATTAAAGATTGCCTTTGAGGCACTGATCAATTAACTGATCATAATCAAACGCAAAATTTGGATCACTATCCAAGAGTTTCTGAATTTGTTCATCTACTTTGGCGTAACAGTTTTGGTCTTGTCCGTAGTCTTCTTGCTCATATTGAGGCTCTTGGTATGAGCTATTATCAGTGTCTTGATAACCAGTGTCTTCATAAGTGCTGCTATCTTCATAGTTATTATTTTGTTCATAACTATTATCTTCGTATTGCTCTGTTTGTTCTTGAGGGCTTTCCTGCTCTAAGTAAGCGCTTTGCTCTGCAATACATTCGTCCATAAAGGTCTTGGTATCTTCATCGCTCATACCTGAGCCGCCCATAGATTGGCAATACTCTTGAATATCTTTGATGGTCTGAGCGTATGCTATCTGAGTAACACTGCAGCAAAGTAAAATGCCTGTTATAAACAAAGAATTTGAAAAAGTGCGCATGTATTAAGCTCCAAACAAGTTAAGCGGATTATGTATTTTGTTCAGCAGGCTTAAAAACGAAATATTTTTGTTCTGACAATAAAAATATTTTGGAAGGTTGGATAAGGGGAAATAAAATAGCAGCTTGGTTTTAAGCTCCTCCCCCTCGTGGAATGGGAGGTTGGGAGGGGGGAAGCGGTTTTCGTATCTATTACAGTTTGATATCAGTTTCAGCAGAATCCATTGTCTGATGTTTCACTCGAATCAGCTCCAATATGGATTTAATTTCACTGATATAAAAATTATCCTTGTGATGACATGCATAGATTTGCCGGGATATCACTGGTGCATCACGAATTTGATAAAGCTTGTCGTCTAAGTCAGCTTCGACTAAATGGTAAGGTAAGTAGGCACTTCCACCATATTGATGAATAAAGTCTAACCCTATTTTGGCAAGGGATGTTTGAAGGATCGGCGTAGCGGCATCGGGGAAAATTTGCGAGAAGTGAGTTTGAAAGCTTTGCCCCCAGTCAACTGCCACATAGTCTGTCTGCATAACATCCTCAACCGATAAGTTTGCTTGTGAGCTGACCAGAATAAGTTCAGCGGGTGTGAGGGCAATCGATACAATGTCTGTTAATTTAGCGGGCTCATAGATCAGCGCCAGATCCAAGGTTCTTTCCATCAAGTGCCGAATCAGTACCTCAGGTTCATGTGCTTCGGCCCTGAGCGGCATAAGTGGAATATTCTGATGGATGCTATGCAGTACTTCTTGCAGTAACAAATCCCACAAACCACTGGTGCCACCTAAGGAAAAAACATGTTTTTGGCGCTTTTTGATGCTGACATCTTTTTTGGCGCGTTCCCAGGCAATCAATATCGTATCGGCATGATTAATGAGTCGTTCGCCGGTCACGGTTAATTGGAGATTGTTACGGAATCTGGTAAATAGTGGGCCGCCTATAATGCTTTCCAGTTGTTTAATTCGAGCGCTGACAGCGGCTTGCGTGAGATAAAGATTTTCCGCAGCTTTACCAAAGTGACGGGTATTTTTCACTTCAAGAAAGGTTCTGAGTAGTTCAATATCCATAGAGGCTCTTTATATAATTCTAGACGTTTTTGCATGCGTAATGAAAACAGCTTGAAAGCGTATTGTCGTACTAAAACTAAATGAATTTACAGCGAAAAGGTGCATGAGACTTTCTAACTTTTGGATGTCAAAGATAATGGATACGAGGGCGAAGTCAAATTTAAAGCTTGTGACAGGGGCAAATAAGCAAGTGCATCACAAAATAAACACGCTAGCTCTGCAGAGTTGGTCGTCGAATGTGAGCCGTCAAGGATTTTTAATGCATCAATTTCTATTTCTTGGGCATACTTTTCAGGTTAATCAAAGACCAACTATTTTCTAAAAAACCCTAGTAAAAATAAGGGCTTTTGACGGTATATTAGTAAATATAAAAAGGTAAACAAACTCGCATAATAGTGCCCTTGATCTACACTAAGAAGGTGCTACTTGGAGATGTAATGTGGGGAAAATAGTTAGAGTGTTGGGGCTTTTCTTTTGTTTGCAAAGTTTTGTCGTTGCTGAAGTTAAGATTCAAGTGATTGATATTGAAGGGAAACCTGTTCAGAATGCAGTGGTATCGCTACCGCGCGCAGACAAATCCAAACCCGAATTGAGTGCTGGGTCAGCAGAGGCCATGCAAGTGGCGGTGATGGATCAGCTTGATAAACAGTTTACTCCTCAAGTCTTGGTTGTGAAATCTGGTCAATTTGTTGTTTTTCCGAATAGCGACCAGGTGCGCCATCATGTCTATAGTTTTTCCAAACCAAATGACTTTGAAATTCGTTTATATAGTGGCAATCAAGCGGGGCCTATAAGCTTCGAATATCCCGGTATTGTGGTCTTGGGGTGTAACATTCATGACCAAATGCTTGGCTATATATATGTTCAAGATGATGAGATTGCCCGCGTCAGCGACCAGAGTGGTTACGTGGTGTTTGAAGAGCTGGATGCGTATATTCCAGAACAAAATGTGACTGTTTGGCATAGTCAATTATCGAGTAATAAAACAGAAAAACTGACACAAGTATTAAGCGAAAAAAATAAAGATTCAGTCTGGATACTTAGACTTGACTTGATCCCCGATATTAAAAAAGTTAGCCGTAAGTTCAAGCCCAGGTATTAGTGAATTGCTTTCTATGACACTTAATTTCAGAATTTTCAAACTCATTGGTGGCTTGGTAACAGCCAGCTCCCTGGCTATTCTGGTCACCGTTTGGCTAACGGGCTTTAGTCAACTATCTTCTCAGGTGTATAAAGATCTCGACGTTGGCCAAAGTGTTATTGAGCGGGTTTTTGATAATAGAAGTAGTCTGCTCTTCAGTACCGCCGACGTTTTAACGGCAGATTTCGGTTTTAAGCAAGCCGTTGCCTCAAGAGATCAATATACCATAGAAAGTGCTTTGAAAAATCATGGTGAACGTATTTCTGCAGACCTGATGGTATTGCTTTCCTTGGAAGGTGAAACGCTAGCCAGTACCTTTAGCCAGCTCGCGGTTGGGACAGCCTTTACGGATAAAAAACTGGTAGATCAAGCTGTCAAAGATGGTGGCGTCATGTCGATGCTAAGCCTGGGTGGCAAACTGTATCAAATTATATTGTTGATTGTTGAGGCGCCGAATCCTTTAGCCATAGCGGTCGTTGGCTTTGAAGTTAATAATAAGCTTATTAATGATTTAAAAAATATCACCAAATTACACGTGACTATTTATTCTGCTTCGCAAGAAAACAATAGTACTTATAAAAACACGAGTACTTATATTAGTTCTTTATCTGAGGAATCTGTAGCCAAAGCCATTATGGCGGAAGTCGATACCTCTGAAGGTTTAAATCCTTTCACTTATAATTCTGAGCAATTTGTTTCTCAGCACTTTCCCATGAAGGGGGTCACGCTTGCTCAAGGGCATGTCGATGTCATATTGAGTGAGCGAATAGGCTTTTGGTTCAGCAGCTTTTATCAATTATTAATAGATATCGTCTTCATCGGCATACTCTCAATGGCCTTGGCCATTTTTCTGGGTTTAATCTTTTCGAAAAATATTACCAAGCCTTTGGCAAACCTAGTGCTTTTTGCCAAGCATATTGCTTCGGGTGAATATCGGAAAAAAGAAGATACAGACCAAGGTGCGAAAACCCAAGAGATTAGCCGTCTTGAAGATGCATTTTTCACCATGCAAGAAAGTATTCGTAATCGAGAAGCAAAGATAGAGTACCAAGCAAAGTATGATCTGGTAACCAAGCTATTCAATCGTTATGAGATTACAGGCTTTATCAAGAATTGCTTGGCAGAGAAGGCTGTATTTGATGTCATCAGCTTTAAGGTGGTTGGTTTTCGAGAGGTCAATAATGCCTTTGGTTACGATTCAGGAGATGCTTGTTTAGAATCATTAGGTGCGCGCATACAGGTATTAGGTGGAAGAGCTGCCAGGTTAAATGGTAGTGAGATTCTTTGGGTGCCAGATAAGCACTTAGTTAAATCGGATTTGGATACTATTCGAGATAAGTTGGAAGAAGCCCATATTCTAAAAGGCTTAGAAATTAGACTAAAGTTGGCCATTGGTCATCTAGTCCTGCCTAGGGATGCTTCGACAGTAGAATATTTATTTCGAAATCTGAGTATTGTTGTACAAAAAGCAGAAGATGAACCTGCTTTGTACCAGTGTTATCAAGAAGGTATGGAGCAAGAATATCTCAAGCGTTTAGCTATACTACGTGAATTAGAAGTAGCTTTAGAGCAGGGTAATCAGGCAGGGCTTAAAGGTGCTTGTGAGCTAGACATGTTCTATCAGCCTAAACTGCATTTAGCGACTAATAAAGTAAACAAAGTAGAAGCCTTGATTCGTTGGAATAGTAAGGTCTTAGGTTTTGTCCCACCCGATTTATTTATACCCATCGCAGAAAAAGCAGGCTTGATTAATCAGTTAACCCAATGGGTTATTACCCGTGTAGTGGGTGACTTGGCACGTTGGCGAAAACGTGGTTTTCATATTTGTGCAGCAGTAAACCTTTCGGTACACGATCTAACGCATGCACCGCTTATCGAGCATATTCACGCATTGCTTGATAAAAATAATATAGGAACAGATCTTATCGAGTTTGAGGTCACAGAAAGCGACTTGATGGATGATCCTAAAAAAGCAATATCACAGTTGGAAGCACTCAAAGCAATGGGCTTTGCACTGGCGATGGATGATTTCGGAACCGGCTATTCTTCCATGTCTTATTTAAAAAATATGCCGGTCACAACCTTAAAAATAGATAAAAGTTTTGTGTTGAACTTACATGAAAATATTAATGATCAAACCATTGTTCAGGTCATTATTGATCTGGCAAAACGTTTTGACTTAGAACTGGTCGCGGAAGGTGTGGAGAATGAAATTGCGCTACAAATGCTTAAGGCCTGGGGGTGCGACTATATTCAGGGCTACCATATATCAAGACCTGTTGATGGCAACACCTTATTAAACTTCCTGACAGAATATAAGGATAAAGCGGAGAGGCTAAATGAGCGTTAATTCAATGTCGCATCTTTTGTTGAGAATTTCGCAATACTTAATGGGCGTTAGTGTTCTATTCTCTCCCATCACTCTGGCGGGTGATGGTAAAATTGTTGCGACTGCGGGTCTGACTCAGGTTGAAGGTTCGGGTGGTGGTGGCTTAGTTCCTTGGGCAACCCTGTCCGGTTACGATACCCGCGATCAGATTTCTGTCGGGGCATTCAATACTCAAGTGAATGTCGATGATTACCGTTTACAGTCGTGGGGTGTGAATGCCAGTTTTTATGACCGAATTGAAGTCAGTGTCGCGCAGCAAACCTTTGACTTGACGACCTTGGGTGGCGATATTCGCCAGAATATTATTGGCATTAAAACACGGCTATATGGTGATGTGGTGTATAGTCAATGGCCTCAGGTTTCTTTGGGTGTTCAATATAAAACCTTACTTGATGAGGGGGTTGCTAAAGCAGTATTGGCCGATAAAAGTAGTCGTGGTACAGATATTTATCTGGCTATGACCAAGGTACATTTAGGCTTGATCTGTGGTTATAACTTTGTTTGGAATTTAAACTTTCGTGCAACCCAAGCGAACCAAATGGGTTTATTAGGTTTTGGCGGTGATAATAATAAAAACTACGAATTAATGACAGAAGCGAGTGCAGGCATTTTATTGAATGAGCATGTGGCTGTCGGTCTAGAGTATCGTCAAAAACCGGACAATCTAAGCTTAGCGAAAGAAGATGATTGGAAAGATGCATTCATCACTTATATCCCTAATAAAAATATGAGCCTTACATTAGCATGGGCAGAGCTTGGAACCATAGCGGGAGAGGCAGATCAGAATGGTTGGTATTTCTCTTTGAACGCTAGTTTGTAAGATTCTGAGCTAATTTATTTATAGCCTACTAAGAATTTCAGGCAGTTTTGGTGAACGCATGAATCAGATTAAAAACCTTAAATATAGCTATCTTGTTGTCCTGGTATTAGTTATGGCAGCATGGCTGAATGCTTGTGCTATGCATCAGCAAAGAACAGTGTATGAACAGGTTGGTGGGCAAGCAGGTGTTGAAAAAATTAGTGATGCCTTTATTGATGAAATTCAATACGATAAGCAAATACTCGCGTTCTTCTTAGATACTAATATTGATCGCTTTCGGGAAAAATTTATAGAGCATATGTGTGTCCATTTAGGTGGACCCTGTACCTATACCGGAGATAATATGCTTCAAGTACATCAAGGCATGAATATTACTGAAGCTGACTTTAATCGGGTGGTTGAATTGCTCATTAATGCGATGACCAAAGCAGCTATTCCACATCGTGTGCAAAATCAGCTTTTAGCGAAGCTTGCTCCAATGCGTGCCGATATGATTTATCATTAAATGATATTTGGGTTTCGTTAAATGAATTGGAGATTCTTGTTTGCTAGCAGCTTGTTTTTGAGTAGCGCACTTCTGGTTGCAGAAGAAACTTCGCTTGAAAAACATGAGCCAGAAACTGGCTGCCTTAATATTCGAAACATCATCATAAAAGCTAACGATGTTTATGAAGATGATGAGGAGCCTAATTTTTTTGAATCCACACTAAATTTCTTGCATTTCACAACACGTGATAGCGTCATTCAGAAAGAGTTACTTTTTCAGGAGGGGGAGTGTCTTAATCAAGAGTTAGTCGATGAGACGGCTAGAAATCTTAGGGCTTTCACTATATTTTCAGATGCAAGGGTAACGGTTGTTCCTGCTGAGGAAAGTCGGTCTGTTGATGTCATTGTGATGACAAAAGATCGATTTACCCTAAGGGCTGAAGTCGGGGCAAGTAGTAAGTCAGGAACAACCAAAACGCGATTAAGTTTCGGTGAAAAAAATATATTTGGTCAAAATAAAGCACTTTATTTTAGTCGTACCAATGAAGATGGAGAAGCTTTAGCGCGTTATGTCTATAGCGATAATCGTTTCTTTTATGATTATGAATTTAATGCATTTTATATTTCAGCACGTGATGGCGGTCTAGAAAGTTATTCATTCATTAATCCCTTCAGATCTCTCGATGACAAATCATCTTATGGGATTTCATATGCGAAAAACACCCAGAACTTTGTGTTAAAGCTGGATGGTAACGAAGAGTTAGAGATTCCTCAGTTTCATGAGAATCAAACTGTGTTTTATGCCTATGAATTTGGAAATCGGAAAAATTCCGAAAGGCTAGGCTTCAGTTTATCAACGTCTCAGCAGGATTACTTTTCTGAACAAGTTAATGACCAGGCTGGTATTCCTGATAGGTTGGAGAAGGTAGATTTTGATGTGGTAAGGTCTTTAACTGATCGGGACGACTTTATCGTCATGCAAGGTTTGGATAGTTTGACCTATCTTGAAGATATTGAGTTGCAGCATTCCTTATTTTTTGGCCTTGGCGTGCAGTGGCGAGAAGACCTGAAGGGCAGTGAATATCATCCGAAGTATCAGATAGGATATAGCCACAGCAAATGGAACCAAAGAGATGTTCTATCTTCCGCTTATTTTAATCATAAAGGTCGTTTTTACGCTGGCCAATTATTAGAAACGGAAACCACGGCGTTCTATCATTGTTATTATTTGCCAAAACCAGGGCATGTTTGGTTAGGAGGTATTACCTATCAGTATCGCTACGGTAGAGATATTTTAAATGACTCGCTTTCAATGGGAGGCGACGTAGGCTTGCGAGGCTATGAAACAAGCAGTTTTACAGGGAATAAGAGTTTACTGTTCAATTTCGAGTACCGGCATCGCTTGCCTTCAAAGTGGTCCAAGATAGCGCTAGGCCAAGCTTTTTTTGTTGATTCAGGTTATGCCTGGAAAAAAGGCGAAAACATCGCCTTTGAAGATTTAAAAGCCAATGTCGGCTGGGGCTTACGCCTAGATATGCCGTCTCTTTTTGGCGATAAACTTCTCAGGTTTGATTTGGCTGTTGCAACAGACACAGGAGAAGTGCTGGCTTCAATCGTGATTGGTCAAATTTTCCGCTATAACGAATTAAGTGAGACGAATAAAGAATTTTAGCGTTTTTTGTTTATTGTTTGGAAAATTTAGCAATCAATTTTAGAGCGTCATTCAGTTGTGATTGAAGTTCAATCTGTTGAGCAACCATTTGTTGTCCTTGCTCATTAATCGTGTCTGAGAAATCACTTACCTTGGTAATATTCTCGGAAATTTCATTTGCAACGATAGATTGTTCCTCAACGGCAACGGCAACTTGAACGGCTAAGTCTGCAATTTCATCATTTTGTTTCCGGATGTCGTTGAAAGAGTTCAGTACCTCTTCATTTTGTTGCACACAATCCAAAGATTGTTTGTCAGCAAAGCTGATGTGCTCAACAGCGTCTTTTATGCATTCCTTAATTTCGTTAACAACATGTTGAATCTCGATGGTGGACTGCTGTGTTTTTTGAGCAAGGCTGCGAACTTCATCTGCAACTACTGCAAAGCCTCTGCCTTGTTCGCCTGCTCTAGCTGATTCAATTGCAGCATTTAATGCAAGTAAATTAGTTTGTTCTGCAATACCACCAATAACATCAGTGACTTGAGCAATTGATTTACTCTTATCTTCCAGATTACCAACTAAAGACACAACCGTTTTAAGCTCGTCTGCAAGATTGGTAATTGTCCCAGAAGAATTAATTAGTCGCTGATAACCTTCTGTTAATGTTGTTTGAGCTTCATTGCTTAAGTCTGACACTCTACTGGTGCTTCGAGCTATTTCTTGAACGGTGGCTGACATCTCATGCATGGCTGTCGCTGTTTGCATACTTTCAGCCTGTTGGAGGGATAATTGTGAGCTGGTTTGCTCTCCTAAAGCGAGTGTGGTTTTAAGGTTTTTATCGATACCTTTGCTGGTATCCAAGACTCTTCCTGTTGCTGCGGTGAGTTCGGCATCTTTCATTTTTAAGGCTAACTCAATCTGGCTGATATCATTAACTTTTCCAAAATAGACATGCTGACCTATTTTATTATCTAGCTTAGCCTGTGTTTTCTTGGCTAAGGCGCTAATGTTATTTGCGGTTATTAAGAAGAGCGTTGCAAGCAGAACAAGGCTTAATAGTGGTAAAACTATAGATAGAGTGGGAGAGAATAGACCGCTCAAACCGACTGCAAGCAAGATAAAAGAAAATACCGAAACCATAAGGGCTTGTTGAAATAGATTCGGAAAATTAAAACTTAAAAATAGCGGAGCGCGATTATTATTAATTGACTCATAAAGGTCTTCGGCTCGTTTTTTTGCATGTTGATCGCACTTAGTTCGAACAGATTGAATTTCTGCAATCGAATCCTCTTCTAAAATAGGTGTAACAAATGCATCAACCCAATAATGGTCTCCATTTTTAGAACGATTCTTAACCATGCCCATCCATGACTGATGGCTTTGTATTTTATCCCATAAATCTTTAAAGGCTGCCGCAGGCATATCAGGGTGACGAATCATATTGTGCGCCTGACCTTCAAGCTCATTGAGGGCATAGTCCGCCGTATTGCAAAACTCTTCGTTTGCATAAGTAATAATGCCTTTTGCGGTTGTGGTAGAAATGAGTCGATGGCTAGAAGGAAAATCAATCTCTTTCTGAGTGACATGGCCAGTATGTCGCATATAATACCTTTTTGTTTTAGTGGCTTGATAAGAAAAAGTATAGCAGTGGGTTAGTTGCTTTGCATTAAAATAGCTGCTCAATCTCAATAGAGGTATGTTTGCTACCTATGTCTGAGTAGATGACCTCAACTCTCTTTCAACTCTCTTTCAACTCTCTTTCAACTCTCCCTCAACACCACAATAGGCGGTTGTTGTGATACTTTCCTGGTTGCAAAAGCCCCTAGTAACATAATCAATAATGCTGAAGTAAGCGGCACCCACAACCACAAAGTTGCTTGCATCTCGTAGTCTAAGTCCAGCAAAAATGTGTACAAGCTAAAGCTAATGACTTCTGCGCCTAAAAGAGCAATCACACCCGATATCAAACCTAAAAATGCAAATTCACTCCATTGTTTACGCCTTAAATTGGCCTTGCTGACCCCCAGTGTTCTAAGAATGGCACCTTGATGAATACGTTCATCCAGGCTGCTATATAGCGCGGCAGATAACACCAGCAAACCAGCGACTAATACCAGCAATAATAGGTATTCAACTGCCAAGGTCACTTGGTTTACCAAGGTTTGAATTTGTCCGAAGACCATGCTCATATCGAGAAGCGTTACCGTAGGGAACTCTCGAATTAGCGACAGGAGTTGGTCTTGCTGCTCTAGCGGTACATAAAAACTCGTGAGGTAAGAAAGTGGTAGCGCTTCTAAAGCTGAAGCGGAGAGTATCATATAAAAGTTGGGCGTTAAGGTGCCCCAATCTACGCTACGAATACTGCTAACTTTCACTGAAAAACTTTGGCCTGCCACCGCGAAGCTTAGTTCATCATTTAACACAATACCTAAGCGTTTGGCTAATCCTGACTCGACCGATACGTGTTGCGTCGTATCATGTCTATTGTGCCATGCTCCCTTAAGAATTTTATTGCCTTCAGGCACGTCTTCGTTCCAGGTTAAGGCTAAATCACGCTGTAGTGCTGGATCCTCTTTTAGTGTTTCTTGTTTATGGACATTTAGATGATTGATATGCGTGAGACGCCCAGGAATCATCGGGAATAAGGGTTTTGGTATGAAGCCTAGTTCTCTTAAGCTGGTTTCATATTGGGCTTTTTCATATTCTTGAATATTCATGGCAAAGAAATTAGGAGCATCATCCGGTAAGGCTTGTTGCCAGTCTGCTAGCAAGTCGTTTCGAACAATGCTGATGATCAGCATAATCATTAAAATCATTGAAAATGCTAAAACCTGAGTGGCCGTCTGGTTTGGATTCGTTATGACCTGTTTCCAGGCAAATCGAATATACAGTGAGAACTGTCTGATGGGAATAACACGATTTAACACGCACAGAAAGAGCTTAACAACCTGAACTAAAAGCAATAAACAGCCACTGCCGCCAAGCACCAGAATGGCTGACATTAAGGCGTTTTTCGTGAACCAAAAACTGAGCCCGAAGATTGCGAACATGGCAAGCGAGTAAATACTCCAAGCCCCCCAGTTCAGAGGTTCCAGTTCTCTGCGTAATATTCTTAACGGGGATACTTTGCCTAAACTTAGTAGGTGGGGTAAGGCGAAACCCAGCAAGGTTGCGGGTGCGGTAATGGAGGCCAGTAACCATGCAGAGGCATTAGCACCGGGGAGTTCATTTTGAAATAGACCACTCAGAATGAAAATCAATGCTTCTTGAGCAAACGTGCCCAGAAGCAAGCCAATGATGGAACAAAAAAAGGCAAGATAAATAAGCTGAAGGCTGAATAATTTAAGTACCTGATTTTGACTTGCGCCTAAGGTTCTGAGTAAGGCGCTAGTGTCAAAGTGCTTTAAGGCATAATCACGTGCAGCCATGGCAATGGCAATGCCTGAAAGCAGAATAGCAAGAATGGCAGCAAGTGATAGGTATTGTCTCGCCTTGTCGAGCGCGGTAGATAAAGCCTGATTATTATCTGACAAAGACTCAAGATTTTGGTTAAGGCTTAACTGAGGTTCCAGCCACTGCTTATATTCTTCTAGAATATTCTTGCTTAATGTCAGCGGCCATTCTTCGGGTGCCGCCACCAATAGTCGCCAGTTTACCCGGCTACCTGTTTGAATAAGGCCGGCCCCTGCAATATCTGAAAGCGGCATCATCAGCCGTGGAGATAAGCTATAGAAATTGCCACCACGATCACTTTCCTGATTAATCACTGCGCTGACAGTAAACAAGCTTCGACCTACTTCGACCGGATCACCTACCTCTATATTTAATAAAGCGAGTAGCCTGGATTCAAGCCAGACTTCACCCTGCTTCGGCCCGGTTTCAGTTTGGTAGCCTTCACTAAAGGCATCTTCGCTGACGATAACGGTGCCTTTAAGAGGATAAGCGCTATCGACAGCTTTAATCGCGGCTAAAGACATGTTGTCGCCGGCAACCACAACACTTGGAAAACTAAGGGTTTTGCTGGTGTATAAACCAAGCTCGCTCGCATACTCTGCATAACGTGATGGAATTTCCTGAGTGCTGCGGATGCGTAAATCAGCACCAAGAATTTCAGTAGACTTCATCAACATACCGCTATCAAGCCGGTTAGAGAAAACGCTAATAATGGTGGCGACGGTAACGGCAAGAATTAATGCCAGAGAAATAATCGTTAATTGGCCTGCTTTTAACTCCCGCCAAAGCATGCGCTGGCTAAGTGAGAATACATTCCGACCTGAAAGTGGGTTGTTTGAGTTTATTGGCATCTCAACGCTCCGCCAAGCTTGCTTCTTTTAGTGCTTGCGCATTCTCATGAAGATGGCCGTCTATCATGCTTAAAGTCCGCTGGCAGGATTCAGAAAGATGCGTGTCGTGAGTCACCAGAACCAGAGTGGTTTGCTCAGACTGATTTAACTCGAAAAGCATGTGGATGATTTGTTCGCCAGTATGGCTGTCTAAATTACCTGTGGGTTCATCAGCAAAGAGTACTTTGGGTTTGGCTGCAAAAGCACGAGCAATCGCGACGCGCTGCTGTTCACCACCTGAAAGTTGTTTTGGATAATGATGATAGCGCTTGCCTAAGCCTACTTTCTCTAACCACTGCTTAGCAATGATCCGTGCTTCTTTCTGTGAGTATTGGCCGGTGATCTCAATGGGTAAGCTAACGTTTTCGAGCGCATTTAGTCCTGGCAGCAGTTGAAAATTCTGAAAAACAAAACTCACCCCTTGAGCGCGAACGGCTGCACGTTGATCTTCATTTAGCGTATGCAAGGCATGACCTAATAGCCAGCATTCGCCAGAAGAGGCACTATCTAATCCGGCCATGATGCCTAATAAGGTCGATTTTCCACTACCTGATGCGCCAATAATGGCAACCGACTCACCCTGCTTGATTTCAAGCTCAATGCCTTGCAAGATGGTTAAATCTTCCAAGCCGCTTTTAACTGTCTTGGAAAGTTTTTTAAGTTTCAACAGGAGATGTTCTTGAACCGATTGACTCATTATTTATCACGACCTTTATGGTTAGTGTTGTCTTTCATGCTTTTAACATGGTCTAGCTTAAACTATAGCGAGACTGGTGAGAACCAAGCGCAGGCGATTACCGAGCAAAAGCATGTTCTTGTCTTGGGAGATAGTATCAGTGCTGCTTTAGGCATTGACCAAGCTAAAGGATGGGTTCAGATAATTGCCAATAAATTTCAGGAGGAATTGAACATAATTAATGCCAGTGTCAGTGGCGATACCACAACAGGTGGTCGCTATCGCTTAACCAAAGCTCTGACAGAGCATCAGCCAGATCTGGTGATCATTGAATTAGGTGGAAATGATGGTTTGCGAGGGACCCCCATTCCGCTCATTAAATCTAATATCGCTTCAATGATACAAGACGTAAGAAAGATGAATGCAAGAATTCTGCTATTAGGTATGAAAATCCCACCCAACTATGGTGAACGCTATACCCAATTATTTGAAGCTATGTATAAAGAATTGGCAACAGAGTATGACGTTTTGTTTGTTCCCTTCTTTCTTGAGGGTGCTGTTGGCTTACCTGATATGATGCAAGCCGATGGCATTCATCCGACAGAAAAAGCCCAGCCGATTATGGCGGCTTGGGTAGCAATGAAATTAAATGAATGGCTTGAATCACTTGGTTCATAGTAAGATCAAATCTCTCTTATTGATAATACTCTAAGGCTAAAATGTGAATGTAGCTCAGAAGTACTTCCTGACTATCTGTTTGGTGTTTGTTGGTTTACCGGCTAATGCCCTAGAAGAAGAGGAATGCTTCCTTAAAGTGGCAGCAAGTTCCAGTCCAGAAACAACCGTTGCACAGATCGTAGAGCAGTGCTTAACAGTAAAAGCTAATTTGATACCAACACGCATCATTAAAGAAAAGCTGAGTGAGCAAAATAATTTTGTGATTACCCCTCATCGTCAAAATTATATTTTACCCTTTACCCATAACGATTCCCCGAATCAGAGGCCTCTTGAGCAACAAGGAACCTATGAAGGAATTGATGACCCGCTTCAGCATAAAGAAGCAAAGCTGCAAATAAGTTTTAAGGTACCATTGAATGAAAACGATATTATCTTTCCCAACGATGGTGTATATCTAGGCTTTACCATGAAGTCTTTCTGGCAGGTTTATAATAAAAAACTATCCGCACCTTTTCGGGAAACAAATTATCGACCAGAAGTATTTTATCAAACACCTATCCCCTCACAGGCTATGGGGGGTGCATGGATAGGGCGGCTGGGATTTGAGCATGAATCGAACGGGCGCAGCCAGCTTTTGAGTCGAAGCTGGAACAGGATTTTCTTGGGTATCGGTTTTCAAAAGGATAGATGGGCCTTATATTTGCAACCTTGGTATCGGCTTCCTGAAGATGCCAAAGAAGATGATGGGAATCCGAATACACCTATCTCGCCAAAAGGCGATGATAACCCGGATATCGAAGATTTTATGGGGCATTACGAGTTTCTTGGCGTTTATAATGCTGGAAATTATGAATTGACCAATATGATTCGGCATAACTTTGATACCGGAAAAGGCTCAATTGAGTTAGGCGTGAGCTTTCCTTTATGGGGAAGGCTGAAAGGTTTTGTGCAATATTATAACGGTTATGGCGAAAGCCTGATTGATTATGATCATCGAGTGCAACGGATAGGTCTTGGCTTACTGCTGACAGACTTGTTGTAAAAAAGTTGCTTTGTTCCATTGAAATAACAATAACTTCAAAAAACAACATTAAGGAATAGAATATGAATACCTCAATGAATAGCCCTAAAATAAAACAAATGATGATCCTGCTTATTATGCTCTCAGGTTTAATGAGTGCTCATTCTCAAGCGGCCATGGTGTCAACAAGCGAATTAATTAATACTGGTGGTACTGCTTATAGCACGCAAGATTTACAAACTGCTTTAGCGAGTGATGAATTAAAGCAGCAGTTGGAAAACCTTGGTGTCGATGCCGTTGAGTTAAATGATCGTATCGCCAGCTTAACCGCCGAAGAAATTCAACAACTCAATCTTGACTTAGAAAACCAGCCAGCTGGTGCAGGTGTTCTGGGGATTTTACTGACAATATTTATTGTTTTCATCATAACCGATATGTTGTGTGCCACGCACATCTTTGGTTTTGTAAACTGTATTAATAAGTAAGTACATTTGACTTCCTCTTTGAGCACAATAAAACTGTGTAAACGCAGCCTTATTGTGCTGATAGCCTTTACAATAGCCGCATGTTCAAATATGCCGCTAAACCTTCAAGATCCTGGGTTTGATCATCTAGCCCGAACTTATGAAATACAAAATATTCCTTTTTATCCACAAGTAGAAGATCAGTGCGGGCCATCGTCTTTGGCAACGATGCTAGGAGCTCAGGGGATCCATGTAAGTCCTGCCAAGTTGCGTTCAAAGCTATATATCCCGGATAAACAAGGTACTGTCACCACCGAAATGATTGCCCGTGCAAGGCGTTTTGGGCTGTTGGTATATCCTTTAGAGTCTGAACTTATCGACCTTCTGGCTGAACTCAATGCCGGTAATCCGGTGCTGGTCATGCAAAACCTGGGTCTTGATTGGTGGCCGGTTTGGCATTTTAGCGTCGCGATCGGATATGACCTGGATCAGCAAACCATCAGCCTTCGTTCTGGTGATAGCGATAACGCTATAATCGATTTTAGTTTGTTTCTGAAAACATGGACGCGAGCAAATTCCTGGGCCATTGTGATAGTCTCGCCAGAGAAATTGCCCAGCACCGCCAGGGTAGACGGCGTCATGAAGGCAGCTAATCAATTAGAGCAGGTGGGTGAACTTGACACCGCATTACGCGTTTATAAGGCTGTTTTAAGCAAGTGGCCAGAAACCGATAGTGCGGGTTTTGGTGCGGGTAATGCCGCTTTTGCACTGGGTTATTATGAGCGCGCTGAACAGTTCTTTTCTGATTATCTAAAAACAAATCCGAGCTCATCCATTGCATGGAATAATCTGTCGTATAGCTTAGCCGAACAAGGATGTTTGGCAGAAGCTAAAAAAGCGATTGCCTGTGCCTTGCGCATTGATCCTGAAAATCAAAATTTATTAGATAGCAGGATAGACATTCTTCAGTATCCGAATAGTAAACCAAGGCGTGATTGTAAGCCGATAGATTGTTTCTAGGGGTTTATTTTGCGCAGGTTTCTTTCTCTTTCAAATAATCATAAATAGCAATTTGAGACTGAACCTTACGTTTATTTCCTCTAGATTTATATGGGTTGCTTTGTTCTGCATTAATGATTCTCGCCTCGGTGATAATCTAAATCGGCTTTCGAAAACATAAAAAGAAGTAGCCACGATAATGTCCCAAAAAATAAAACACTTTGTGCTTTGTTAATATGAATGACTTCTTCAAATATAACAGAAAGTAAGCCTAAGCCTGCTAAGTTTATGATTATTATGGAGAATATGTCTGACATAAGGTACCGCTTAGGAGAAATACGAGTAAAATGCTCGGGCATTATAAAGCTAATAATTATTAAGTAGTAAAGTTTTCCGCAGGAATGACGAAATAAATATATAAATACTAATAAAGTGCTAAGGCTTGGCTATACTCAAAAGAGTCTTTTCTTGGGGTTTGTTTCTGAAGCATGATTCGGAGTTCTTATGGGTTGGTTTAATCAAAGTATTTTAAACAGGGTTATTATCACTGTCGCATCGGCAACGCTTGCTATGGTGCTAGCCGCTTTTTATTCATTTGTTCAGTTTGAAAATACGATTAAGTCTTTTGAAGGCCTGGTCGATGATGAAATACGTCATGAATTACTGGTAGCTGAGCTTGCAGTAGATTTTAAAAAGCAGGTTCAGGAATGGAAAAATGTCCTCATTAGAGGTCATGATCCTGCCAAATTGGATAAATATTGGGGTAAATTTGAAAATCTAGAAAGTGATATTCAAGCTGAGGCTAAAGTATTAAGTGCACGTTTAGCCGGTCATCCTGAAGCCAAGGCACTGATAGATCAGTTTACTGAACAGCATAAAATAATGGGTTCTGCTTATAGAAGAGGCCTAAGTGAATTTAAGTTGCAAGGCTTTGATCATAAGGTTGGCGATGAAGCTGTTTCAGGGATCGATAGAGGGCCAACACAATTATTAATTGATCTTATGAAATTAATGGATGAGGCTGCGCTTACCCATAAAGTAGCGGTTTCAGAAGATGCCCGTTCAATGGCTAGTTTGTTGTTAGTCATTACCAGTCTGGTGATTATTGTGTTTTCTTTATTAATCGTTTTCATGATCAGTCGTGGCATTGTGCAGCCAAGTAAACGCCTCATCGCGATCATTGATCGCATCAGTACCGGGCAATTATCCAATACCATTGATATTTATCGTGAAGATGAATTAGGCCGTTTGGCGGAAGCTTCACGAAGGTTACAAGGCTTCTTGCAGCATGTATCACAGCAGTTGCTTGCGAGTAATTCAAAGCTAAGCCAAGCCTCCTTGCATCTATCTGAGGCAACGGATGGTGTCTCAAAGCGTGTTCAATCTGCACATCAATCTACTGAGCATGTTGCCTCGGCAATGACTGAAATGAGTGCGACTGCACAAGAAGTTGCCCGTCATGCTGCCAGTGCCGCTGATTTGGCTAATGAAGCGGATACCGCTGCGAAGCAGAGTTCGGTTGCGATGAACACCGCACAAAGTTCCATTAATAATTTATCCGAGCAAGTTGAGCAAACGGCGTCTACCGTTAAAAAATTAGCAGATGACACGAATAATGTGGGTACGGTATTGAATGTTATTCGTGGTATTGCGGAACAAACCAACCTACTGGCACTGAACGCGGCTATCGAAGCTGCGCGAGCAGGGGAGCAGGGTAGAGGCTTTGCTGTTGTTGCCGATGAAGTGCGTACCTTGGCTCAGAAAACACAGCAATCAACGGCTGAAATCGAAGGCATTATTCATAATATTCAAGAAGGCGCGCGCGAAACAGTTAAGGTTATGGACGCAAGCTCGGCTATTTCATCTGAAAGTGCTCATTTGTTTAATCAGGCGGCTGAGAAACTGAAATTGATTACCGCAACAATCGCTCAAATTAATGACTTGAATACCCAAGTTGCGACCGCGGCTGAAGAGCAGAACAGTGTGTCCGAAGATATTACCCGAACGATTGTTGAGATGTCTGACCTGGTTGAAGCGACGGCAGAATCTGCGAAAGCGAGCCTGAAAACAGCCCAAGATTTATCTGGTATGGCTGTTGAGGCAGATAAATTAGCGCGAACATTCTCCAACTGATTTTCGATAGGCTTATTAAAAAGGCACGCTCAGCGTGCCTTTTTAATTTAAAGCAAACGTTATTTTTATCTGCTTGCTAGCCAATTACGCCAGCCACCAAATTTAGAGACATCCTCTGCCCCTTCTAAACCAGATGCTTCACAGATAAACCCAGGTAAGCACCTGCCGTCGGCTGTTTGCACTTTTCCAATGCCGAGCGGCGCAGGAATAGCGGCAACGAAGGAGCCAAACTCAGACACAGGTAAGGCCCATATTTCAATCTCAATACTTTGCTCAGAACTTTTGTCGACCACCATGCCGGGTCTTAATGGTGGACCACCGGCTAATGCATAGAGCTTATAGCCCTTAGCGCTCTGCGTTTTTTCTACAAAATAGCCGCCACGTTCAGTGAGCTGCCAGTTGAGGGGCAAGCCTTCTAAATGCGCACCACAGACAATAACTTGAACAGATTGCTGAGGTACAAGGCCTGGTGGCTTGGTACTGGTCTCTTGCTGTTTGAATGATGAACTTGCGCCAGGAGATAGTTTGAGCTGAGCCTGAAGTTTTGCGCTGAGCGAGAGTAGATACTTATCTTTCATCGCTGAACTAAATAGCGTAATACCAAAGCCAACTTTGCTATCAATAAAGCCTGTTGGCGTGGCAAGCGCAGACAAGTCGAGCAGATTCATAAAGTTGGTGTAGTAACCTAAATTTGAATTTAGCTCAATCGGATTAGCTTCTACCGCTGCGATTGAAAAGCATGTTCCTGCGGTGGGCGTAATAAAGACATCAGCTTGCTTTAAAAGCACTTCGGATTTTTGTTTGAAAGCTTGAAGCTTATATTGAGCAGAAAAAGTATCGAGCGCTGTCAGGCCTTTTGCAGGTTCAACGATTTGTCGAATAACCGGGTGGATTTTATCTGCTTGGCTTTCCAGTAACTCTTGTATGGCTAAATAGCGTTCTGCGACCCAAGGGCCTTGATAAAGTAATTTCGCTGCGTCAAACAAGACTGACAAATCCAAGCTAAGCTTATGGCCACCTATTTCTTCAAGCGCTTTACAGGCTTTTTGAAATTCACTTTGAGCCGATGCATCACCAAAGAAAGCCAGTTGTTCATCCTTGGGAACCGCAAAGCTAAAAGACTTTATATCCGGATTAAAATAACGATAGCCGTTGGCGAAAGAGTTTTTACGTGACCAGGGATCTGTTTCATCAAATTGCGCCGCAATATTCAATACATGGTTGGCATCTTGGCTATTGAAGGCAAAAATGCTGACGCAATCCAAACTCGCACAAGCAGGCACCACCCCTTTGGTGCTGATAAGGCCTTTGCTGGGTTTTAGCCCGACTAAGTTATTAAAGGCAGCAGGAACTCTGCCAGAGCCAGCCGTGTCTGTACCTAATGAAAATGCGACATAACCAAGTGCAAGTGCCACCGCGCTGCCGGAGCTGGAGCCGCCTGAAATCATCTCCTTATTTAAACTGTTCTTGCAGGCGCCCCAAGGCTCTGGTGAACGCACACCGACCAGCCCTGTGGCAAATTGATCCATATTGGTTTTGCCCAAAGGAATCGCACCGGCATCAATCAGTAGTTGGACGACAGTCGCCGATTCTGTTGGCGCATAAGAAAAAGCAGGGCATGCCGCTGTGGTCGGCAGCCCTTGTAAATCAATATTATCTTTAACGGCAAAGGGAATACCGTACAAGGGAAGCGAATCGGGCGACTCACCCGCCAGCTTTTTTAAATATCCAGCTAATTGAGCGTCATCAATTAAGCTGATCCAGCACTTGTGCTGATCGCTTCGTGCTGTTTCTAATAAGATGGGTAGCAGTGTTGTTGGATCTTGAATGCCAGTTCTATAGTCATCCAGAAGGCTTAATAAACTTTGCTGAATCATGACAGTGTCTCCTGAATGATAATAAGGTCTTGTCCTGCGTATACTTGCTGGCCTTCTTGGCGTCTAATTTGATAGATCACACCAGAGCATGGCGCGTGTACATCAATTTCCATTTTCATGGATTCCAAGGTCATGACTACATCGCCTTCTTGAACGGAAGAGCCCTCAAGAACATGGGTTTTCCATATATTGCCTGCGACACTGCTTTCCACTGCGACCATGTCGCTAGGCAAGTCCAGCTTTTCTTCTTCGGTGTTGCTGTCGGCCGTATCACTCGAGAAGTTGATTTGCCCAGAGGCTTTCCAGCGTGCTAATTCTTCATCAAAAGCGGCTTCACGTTTGCTTGTGAATGTTTGAATATCCGCAGAATTCTCAGTTAAATATTGTGCATAATCGCTCAGTTTGAAGCTGCCTTGTTCAATCCGAATCGGATAGCGGCCTTGAGGGAAGTCTTGACGAATATCTGTGAGTTCATCGGCACTGACTTCATAAAATTTAATCTGGTCGAAGAAGCGTAATAACCAAGGCTGCTCGAATGCTTCTGTTTGATGAAAGCGGTTCCACATTTGTAAGGTTCGGCCAACAAACTGATAACCACCTGGGCCTTCCATGCCATAAATGCATAAATACGATCCGCCAATACCTACCGAGTTTTCGGCTGTCCAGGTGCGAGCAGGGTTATACTTGGTGGTGACTAAACGATGGCGAGGATCCAAAGGTGTCGCCACCGGCGCACCTAAATACACATCACCCAAACCCATGACGACATAAGTAGCATCAAAGAAAATACGCTTTACCTCGTCAATGCTGTCGAGGCCATTTATGCGTCTAATGAACTCGATATTGCTCGGACACCAGGGGGCATCGTTACGAACCGACTGAACATACTTATCAACTGCTAACTGACAGGCAGGATCATCCCAGCTGATAGGCAAATGCACTGTACGTGAGGGTAGACAAAGCTTATCTAGGTTTTCCAGTTCATTTTCTGCCTTTTCCAAGTGAGTCATTAAGGCTGACAAGGGCAGTTTCAGGGCATCATAATGAACTTGCAGAGAGCGAATCCCGGGTGTGAGTTCAAGAATGCCGTCCAGAGAATTCTTTTCTAGCCACAACATTAAGGCATGAACCCGAAAACGCAGGCGAATATCCAGTTTTAAGGGCCCATACTCTATGAGTAAGTAGCGATCTCCAGAAGGCCGGTAGACGACTTGCTCATTAGACTCTGTCGCTTCAAGGGTTTTGAAAATGGGCGATTGTTCAATAATAGAGTCGATACTTAGCGCTGAATAAACTCTGGCTTCAGATGAAAGTGACTCGAGTGCTTGTTCTTGGTCTCTCGCAATGGCATTTGCGGTCTCAATGGCAACCGGAACAAAACGTAATTTATCACCGGCTTTGAGTTGGCCAAGTTTCCATAAGTCAGCATGAATAATGGTTGCAGGGCAAACGAAGCCGCCTAAGGATGGCCCATCAGGGCCAAGTATTACTGGCATGTCGCCGGTAAAGTCGATCGCGCCAATGGCGTAAGCATTATCGTGGATGTTTGAGGGGTGCATGCCGGCTTCACCGCCAGATTCGCGTGCCCATTCTGGCTTGGGTCCAATAAGTCGAACACCGGTTCTGCTTGAGTTGTAATGTACTTCCCAGTCGGCAGCGAAGAAGCTTCTAATATCGTCTTCAGTGAAAAAATCAGGGGCACCATGCGGCCCATAAATAACCCGTAAAGTGCGTGGGTCATTTTCAAATGGTGCGGCAAATTCATAAGGTAAGGAGGATAATGCCGGTTTAATTTGGCTCTTGGCATCGCTTGCCAAATGCAAGACATCGCCCGCACGCAGGGCGCGTCCGCCGTGGCCACCAAACTGGCCTAAGGTGAAGGTAGATCTGGAGCCTAAATAAGGTGTGCATTGAATGCCACCTTGTATGCTTAAATAGCTGCGAGCGCCTTCAGTGACCTTACCAAGCGCTAGCGTTTGTCCGGCAGTAATCGAGATTACTTCATCCATTTCAACTACTTGTTTATCGAGAGAGGCCAGAATTTTTGCACCACTTAAAACGATTTCAGTAGGCTTGTTAAAGCGTAAGCTAGGGCCGTTCAGGGTGACCTCTAAGCCTGCCGCATCCTCTGAATTGCCAAGTAAGCGATTGCCTAAACGGAACGAGCGCATATCAAAGGGGCCAGATGGTGGAACACCGACATTCCAATAGCCAATTCGGCCTGGGTAATCCTGAACAGTGCTTAATGTGCCGCCAGACAGTACATCTACCGTGCATGGCGATATGCTAAAATCATTCAAAAAACGGGTAAACATAGCGCCTTGTTTGAAAATATCAGTCGCTAAAACGGATCGAAGATAAAACAGGTTGGTTTCTATACCTTCAATTTTTGTTTCCGAAAGCGCTTCATCCAAGGCTTTGAGAGCCGCTTCTCGAGAATCTTTATGCACGATCACTTTTGCGAGCATGGGGTCGAAGAAAGGGCTGACTTCGATGCCCGCTTCTATCCAATGATCTATTCGAAGTTCAGTGTTTGTCGATGCAGGGAAAGCCGCATGAGTGATTAAACCGGCACTGGGTTGGAATTGTTTATTTGGATCTTCTGCATAAACCCGTGCTTGCAGAGCCCAGCCTTTTGGTGCGTTGATCTTTAACTCAGATAGCTTAGGCAGGCTGTTGTCGGCTAACTTTAGCATCCATTCTACTAAATCAACCCCGTAGACTTGTTCAGTGACACCATGCTCAACCTGTAAGCGGGTATTGACTTCAAGAAACCAGAAGTCATGTTGTTGTGCATCATAAATAAATTCCACCGTGCCTGCGTTACGGTAATTGACCGCTTCAACTAAACGCACAGCTGTTTCGTGTAAACGTGCGCGAACATCATCTGGAATGCCCGGTGCCGGCGTTTCTTCTAAGACTTTTTGATGACGACGTTGCGCAGAGCAATCGCGTTCGCCAAGTGCAATGGCCTTACCTTGGCCATCGCCGAAGATCTGTACTTCAATATGGCGGGCTCTTGAAATATACTTTTCGATAAAGACGCCATCATTAGCAAAATTATTCGCACTTAAGCGTTTCACGCTGTCGAAGGCCTGTTTGAGTTCATCTTCATTTTGGCAAACTTGCATACCGATACCGCCGCCCCCCGCCGTACTCTTTAGCATAATCGGGTAGCCGATTTGCTTCGCAGAACTGAGTGCATCGTCTAAGCTGGCAAGTAAACTGCTACCTTCAAGTAAAGGAATAGCGTTTGCTTCGGCCAGAGCGCGGGCAGCATGCTTTAAGCCAAAATCGCGCATTTGATCAGGTGTAGGGCCAATAAAAATAATGCCTTTTTGTTCACAGCGTTCAACAAACTCAGGATTTTCACTTAGAAAGCCATAACCGGGATGAATGGCATCTATTTGAGCTGTTTCGATGATTTCAAAAAGCTTGTCTTGATTCAGGTAAGTCTCGCTGGCACGACCCGCGCCTAAGGCATAGGCTTCGTCTGCCGCAAGGCGATGCAGGGAATTTCGGTCGGCATCGGCATAAACGGCTACAGACCTTATGCCCATCGATTTGAGTGTTCGGCAGATTCGAAGGGCTATGGCGCCACGATTGGCAATGAGCACGCGCTTGATCATTTTGTATTCCTGTATCGGGTCGTCCCGATCTGAGTCAGTACAGCGGGCCGTCCCACTGTTGCATCAAAGTTTGTCATTATCGAGTGCTGTTTAAGCAACTAGACAATGGATTCCGGCCAAAAATACTACCGGAATGACGGTCATTTTTTAAATTGCTAAGCCGCATCCCAGATCAAGACTTCAATCTGAGTTGGATTGTAGGCATTGCATGGATTATTTAATTGCGGGCAATTAGAAATAAGCACTAATACATCCATATGTGCTTTCATCTCAACATATTTTCCTGGCGCTGAAATACCATCTTCAAAGGTCAGTTTGCCCTCTTCAGTCACGGGCACATTCATAAAGAAATTGATGTTATGGCTGATATCTCGCTTGCTTAAACCGAGATGGTCATGCTCAGCAATGGCGAGCATCCAACTGTCTCGGCAAGCATGCATACAGCGTTTTTCCAAACTATAACGCACAGTATTGGACTCTGTCGCACAAGCACCGCCAACGGTATCGTGCCTGCCACAGGTATCGGCAACAATTTCCAGCATGGTGTTTTGTTCACTCGACATCAGTTTTGAGCCGGCCGTCAGATACACATTAGCCTGCATCTGAATGGTGTCAGTGGCGCTATAGCGTTCTTCGATATTCTTGGCGTTATAAAACAGGGTGTCGGCTGCCTGATTGCCTTCACTATCGACAATACGAATAACTTGGCCAGCTTTGACTTCTTGTAAGTAATAGTCACCCGCCATGACGGTTTTAGTATCTATGGCGTCGGCAGGATTCAAAAGGCTTTCTTTAATCATGATGTTCTCCTTCTTTTAAATCCGAATGAATAGGCTTAGGGAAGGGGAAGTGCGTATTCGTTGCAGATTCTCCCAAGTAATACAGCTGGTTATTGGCAAAGCCCCGGGCATTTTCCGGACAGTGATTCAGGCATTCATCCTGAGTTGAAATTCTGGGCGCTTCTGAGAGCTCTATAAGAATCGGTTTGCTAGGATAAGAACTGGCCTGGCTTAATGGATGCGGGCAGCTATGCATCAGTACTAGCGTGTCCATTTCAAAGCGAAGTGTGAGCGATTGGCCGGCTTTGTTGGACTTAGCATCGAGACTGAGTGTACCCTCAGCATCACTTTTGACCTTACTGAAGCAGTTGATGTTAGCGGCCATATCACGGGGGCCTAAGCCGTATTTACTGAGTTCAGTTAAAAAGCTGTCATAGCCATTTTGATGCCAGTTGTTGCGATCAGTTTGATAGTCACGAAGGCCCCATTTTTCACTGACTAACTTGGCCGTACTGTTGCCGCAAAGGGTATCGTGCCAGCCAGCGGTATCCTGAGTAATTGAGCAAAAAATTCGACCCATATCAGAATATAGGCAATGGCCTTGCGTGAGTTTGAAGGTGTGCTGGCACTTTAGGGTGTCGGGCGCGTTATAGCGTTCACACAGTGATTCTGGATTATAGAAGAGCATGCCAAGATTGGCACCGCCTTCAATATCGGTGATTTTCATTTGTATGCCGCGCCTCACTTTTAGCGACCAATGGCTAGCAGCGGGCAATATGTAGTCATAAAGTGTGGGGTTTGTTTCAATCATGAGGATTCTCCAGTAATAATTAAACGGATGTGGAATCAATGGCAACGATGCCAACTGAGTCTCCCGGGCTTTTATCCCTCCGTGTAACCTTCTGGAGAAGGTCGATTGCTCTCGGACCAGTCGTAAAAAGCCAAACTTTTTACCGGAACCCTAGCGATCTATTGGTGCAGCATAATTAAATTTGAATGACAAAACAACGCATTGATATCCTCGTACTCTGCCTAAATACCTTAGCAGAACTATACTGGATCAGAACTGAAGCAGAACTTGTGCCAATGCAGTTCTGTCTAGCTTAAGGCGCAGGTTTTAATAAAACTTCTTAGTAAAATGGTAGTTTTTGGGGCGATCAAAAATCTTATGAACTTAAATAGTGCAAGCTGCTTGAATAATTGAAACTAAATTTAGTGCTTAATACTGACTTTCCCAAGTAATATATCTTTGAACATCACCCAATCACCCCAAAGGCTATATAAAGGGTATTGAAAGGTTGCGGGGCGATTCTTTTCAAATAGGAAGTGCCCTACCCAGGCAAAGCCGTAACCAATTATTGGCAGTAGCCAGAGGAGCTGCCATTGCTTCATCGCGATGCTTAAAACCAGCGTTGCCAATACAAGGCAAGAACCTGTGAAATGTAATCGGCGACAAGTGATATTCTGATGTTCAGATAAATAAAAGGGATAAAAAGATTTAAAGTCGGAGAATTTTTCAGGTGCCTTGTTATGCATTTAAATAGTCTCGCTTGTTATTGTTATGTGTGAGTTGCAAGCACGATTAAATTACCAAGAATAAGGCTTGCTGGGCTATTTATCAGCCTTATTCTTGGTATGGGCTATTACAGCTTATATACCAAAGTAATGGCTGTTTCGCGATCACTGTTGGAAATACCGGCAGCCACATCGGAATTGTGTTTGAGATTGTAAGCCACTTTCATTGAAAGGTTGCCAGCAACTTGGCTGGTTAGTGCGATGCCAAAGCGCGTTTCTGTATTGCTATCGCCGGCTTCAATTTTCAAGCTTTGATCAAATGTTGAGGTCTTGCTGATTTTCCATGAGAAGATTTCGGATGTGCGAATAATGGCATCTTCTTCGGTATTGCTATTTTCATCTTCAATAATACGATAACCCGGTGCAAGTTCAAGGCTAAGTTTTATTTGATCGGTTTTAATTGCTTTATAACCATAACCAACAGCTACTGAAGCGGTATAGTTTAGACCATTAAAGTTATCGTTTTCCCAGTTGGTCACACCAAAAGTGTAGCTTTTTTTACTCAGTGAATAATCAGATTGAAGTTCGATTCGATACTTTTCAGCAGAGCGTAAATCATTAGAGACGCTTTTGAGTGCTTCAAGTAGAACAAGGTGTGTCCACTTATTGTATGAGGTTTCGGATTTGAATTTTGCGTTTAATGTTTCTGTATCTGAGTTTCCCGATGTTTTGAGATAACCAAGCTCAGCCGCGGCATTCCAGGAAAGGTCTTTAGGCGTTTCTTCTGCTTGTGCGAATAAGCTAGTGGAAAGACAGAGTACAGAAACAGGTAAAAAAAGATGCTTTTTATTCATTGAGTAGAGATCCTTGTTTAATTAAACGTATTAATGCCGGGTTATTTTCTGGGCGAAATTATACACTTTTTTGTGTATAAGCCTAGCCGCTAGGGATTAGCAATCCTAGAACCAGGAATAATAAGGGTAAAGTCACAAGGGACAGTTCGCTAGGTATAAAAAACAAAAAAGCCACTTATGTTTCTCTGACATACCTCTTGCTATCTAGTGATAAAATAGAGGTGCCTGAGAATAAAGTGGCTGATCAAATTAGTTTAAAATGATATGTCTCCATATCATCTAGGCCTACTTGCTGGTATGGGCTTCGTCTGTTGCATTTATAGTAGCGCCTTTTTCAGATGAACGCTTAGCCAGACCTTTGTTTACAAGTAAGGATACAACAATAACGCCTGTAATCACGACGATTAAACTGGTAATAAATGGAAATCCAAACATAGTCACCTTCCTGTACTTCTTCAAGGTATCTAAAAAATGTAAGCACGTTGTGCGCTTACCTTGTTTAAGGTTTTTTCAAAGCTCTGCGTTAATCATGGGTTTGTAGAGCGAAGCTTTGACGACTTAGATAAAATCGACGACTTAGATAAAATCCGCCGCTTCAAGTTCCAGATTAACCTTACCAATCCCTAGTTCACTATCAATCCATTTTGCGACATTTTTAAATATGCACATGGTGATACCCTCCGAGATTCAAAATGCTGAATAAGTCATGTTTCAGCTGTTTAAAGGTTCCTTTTTGGAACCCTTGATGAGATTATAGGGTTCCAAAAAGGAACCCGTCAAGTGTTATTTGAATCATTTTGTAAAAATAATTACTTTGATCTGTGTCACACTTTCAGGAATCAATGTTATGTGATCTATATGACAAATTGATGAATAGTGAATTAGCTAGTGCCCGTCTAGAAACAGGACCGTCACTAGCTAGATCAGTATATTTAATGAGCCTTACTATTTTTAGGAAACTTTATGAGAGGCATGCGTTCGGATTTTGATCCGAGTACGAAAATTGATTGGGCTGTGATCAAACAAATTTGGCCCTATTTATTAGAATATAAGGCTCGAATCGTTTTAGCGCTGTTGTGTTTGGTGGCGGCTAAGTTTGCTAGTGTCGGTATGCCATTTATTTTGAAAGAAGTCGTAGACGATCTCGATAAAAAAATGGCGGGTGTTGATTCTGCATTGATTGCGGTGCCCCTCGCCTTGCTTTTAGCTTACGGCATAGCGCGTTTTGCAAATGCCCTGCTTGGTGAAATAAGGGATACCTTGTTTGGTCGGGTGACCGAGCGGGCCATGCGTCGAGTGGGTTTGCGGGTATTTGAACACTTGCATGCCTTGGATTTAGCCTTTCACTTAAATCGTCGTACGGGCGGTTTATCACGAGATATTGAGCGGGGAACCAGCGGCATTAGCTTTCTGATGCGTTTCTTGGTGTTTAATATCGTGCCTACTTTCTTAGAGCTGTTCTTGGTGATGGGGATTTTATGGCAGCAGTATCGTTATGAGTTTGCACTGATTGTTTTAGTGTCCGTTATTTCTTATGTGTGGTTTTCAAAAAAGACAACCGATTGGCGAACCCAATTTATTCGAGAAGCGAATCAAGCTGATAGTCGAAGTAATTCGCGCGCGGTAGATAGTCTGTTGAACTTCGAAACCGTGAAATATTTTGCCAATGAACGTTATGAGGCCGCACTCTATGATCAGGAATTAGAAAATTGGGAACAGGCCAAACGGAAAAATCGTTTAACTTTATTTGCCTTGAATGCCGGGCAGGCCTTGATTATTTCTGCCTCATTAACCGCCATGTTGTTGTTGGCTGCCAGTGAGGTGGCTGCTGGGCGAATGACCTTGGGTGACTTTGTGTTGGTGAATGCCTTTATGATGCAGATCTTCCTTCCTCTTAATTTTTTAGGTTTTGTCTATCGTGAAATCAAAAGCTCCATGGCGAATATCGAGCGCATGTTTGAGCTCCTTAAAACAGAGGCAAAAGTACAGGATGAAAAGCATGCTAAAGAGCTTAGCGTCAGCGAGGGAAAAATAGAATTCAAGAAGGTTAGCTTTGCTTATGATGAAGAGCGCCCCATTTTAAAAGACTTTAGTTTTAGCCTGGAACCAGGTGAGAAAGTCGCGATTGTAGGCAGTAGTGGTGCAGGTAAATCGACCTTGGCAAAACTGGTATTTCGCTTTTATGACGTGACTCAGGGTGACATATTGATTGACGGGCAGTCTATTAAAGCGATTACCCAACATAGCTTGCGTCAGGCCATCGGTGTGGTACCCCAAGACTCGGTTTTGTTTAACGATACCTTGATTGAAAATGTTCGTTATGGCCGTCCTGATGCCAGTGATGAAGACGTAAAGCGCGCAATTCAAATGGCGCATCTGCAAGAATTCGTTGACAGTTTACCGAAGGCTTACGAGACCCAGGTAGGAGAGCGTGGGCTCAAGCTTTCAGGCGGTGAAAAACAGCGTGTTGCGATTGCCCGAACCATTTTAAAGCAACCTGCTATATTAGTTTTTGATGAGGCAACCAGTTCATTAGATAGCCGTTCTGAACGTTCTGTGATGAACGCTATTGAGGCGGTTTCAAAAGGTAAAACAAGTATCGTGATTGCGCATCGTTTATCGACCGTGGTGAATTCAGATCGTATTCTTGTTTTAGAGAAAGGTCAGATAGTTGAGCAAGGTTCACATGATCGGCTTCTCGCCTTAGGTGGGCATTATGCGCAACTTTGGGCAATGCAACAAAAGCAATAATTGGTTTTAAGAGAAAAATAACAAGAGGAGAACGTGAAATGCGTTGGCAGGAAGTAGACTCGCAAGTGTGTTCAATTGCACGAACCTTGGCGATTTTTGGTGATAAATGGACGCTGTTAATTATTCGTGATGCCTTTAGGCGTGTCCGTCGATTTTCAGAGTTTCAAAAATCCTTGGGAATTCCCCGGCATCGCTTATCGGACAGACTCAATAAGTTAGTCGATGCCGGTGTACTTAAAAAAATTCTTTATGATGAAAAACGATCCCGTTATGAGTACCGATTAACCCCAAAAGGCTTGGATTTATTTCCGGTGCTGATGACCTTTGTGCAATGGGGTGATCATTGGGCAACGGATGAAGATGGCTCACCGGTGGTCTTTCGGCATACCACGTGTGGTGAAATCAGTCAGCCAAAGTATGTGTGTAATCATTGTGAAGAGGAGGTAAGCGCTCGAACATTCCAGCCAGAAGTTGGCACAGGTATAGCAAAAAAATTACTCCGTGGAGAAATGAGCGCTGATAGTGCGGGGCGCTTAAATGAAAAGATTTATTAAATGCCTATTAAGCAAAAGCCGGAATGCTAACTAGACTAAAAAGGACGTTTGAAATTCATTGAAAACATCACGTTGTTATCATGAATAAACGTTTTTATAAATTCAAAACCTTATAGGTGATGGTTAATGAGTATTATTGAATGAGTAATAAAAATAACAATCCCTCGGTGTGGTGGGGGCAGTTTGATATCCCTGTTGACTCTGCGGCAGCATGGCAAATCGAGACTTTACGTTTTGCTATTCAGCATGTTGATAAAGAGTGGCAAATTTCTCATCAGCATGAAAGTCATGATGAGGCATTAACCAACAAATTGAGTCTGAGTCGGGAGGTATACGATCCACTCGATTATACCCAGACCACTCGACATATATTTAGGAAATCTTCCTCCATTGTTGAGCTAAAGCCTCAGTTGGCAGATAGAACGGTAGTGACCCGTCCTTCTACCCCCATCAGTTTATCTCCCGGTGAAGAGGTAACGCTATTTATAAGTACGCCGCTTTGGATTCAGTTTGAAATAAGTGGTAAAGGAGGAAGTGCTTTGGACGAGCTCGCTATTTATCGTCCTTCGGATACATGGTTTGGGCCTTCAACAAGAGAAGGGGAGTTGTGTTACGCCTCTCAAACTAGTGGCCGTACAAATTTAGAAAAGTTGCTTATCAGAGCATCTAGAGCTATTACGCCTTTAATTATTATCAATCGTGCATCGGATAAGCTTCTAATTGAAAGGGTTGCCTTGCCTGTGCCTTTGCTGTCTCTTTTTGCAACCCCTGAAGGTTTATTATGGACTCAGTCAGCAACGCTTATCAGAGAAAATGATGGTGACATGGCAGAGCTTAAGTTAGGTAAAGAGGCTCCGAAAGAAGCTAAGGGTGCTATGCGTATCAATAAGCCGCGCCGTCAGCCAGGAAAAGGCATGTTAGTGCGGGCGTTTAGTTCAATTTTTGATAAAGGTCTCTGATATGTCTGAAATAACAAGTCAAATAAGTGCGCTTTTTGCTGATGTGAATACTCATCATTATTTTCGTGCTTTATTATTGATTGCAGTGGGTTTTGTGACTGCAAAAATTGTCAGTACCTATGCATTCAAATTGACCACGAGCTTTTTAGGCGCGCAAGCGCATATGATGTTAAGGCGCGCGGTTTATACCGGTATTCTACTTATCTTCTTTATGTCTGCTTTACTTGAAATGGGTTTCAACTTGAGTGTTCTGCTTGGGGCCGCAGGCGTTTTTTCAGTCGCGATTGGTTTTGCTTCGCAAACCTCGGCATCAAACTTAATTAGCGGTCTTTTTTTGATGGCTGAAAAGCCTTTTACCGTGGGTGATATTATTAACGTCGATAATACCGTTGGCGAGGTGTTATCAATCGATATGTTGTCGGTGAAGGTGAGAACATACGATAACCTTTACGTTAGGCTGCCGAATGAATCTCTTATTAAATCTAAATGTACCACCATCACCCGGTTTCCGATTCGTCGTCAGGATATGATGGTAGGTGTGGCCTATAAAGAGGATATCCAAAAGGTTAAGAAAGTGCTCTTTGATGTGGCAGATAAAAACCCGCTCTGTCTTGAAGAGCCAAAGCCAATCTATATTTTTCTAGGCTATGGAGACTCTGCTATTAATATACAATTTTCGGTCTGGGCGACAAAAACTAATTTTCTAGAAATGAAAAATTCAATGTATGAGCAGGTTAAAGAAGCTTTTGACCGCGAAAATATCGAAATACCTTTCCCTCATCGAACACTCTATACAGGCGCGGCAACGACCGCGTTTCCTGTAGAGCTTCATGAAGCTAAAGCTAAGAAAAAAGGGGTCGGTGACTGAAAAAAGGGAATAAAAAAGGGGTCGGTGACAACTGAGAATCGTTAACATTATCATTTGTCACCGACCCCTTTTTCTCGCCTTTTTCTTATAGCTCGATATCTTCAACATCATCACCTACTCGGGTCATACGAATTAAATGGAGACTATCCTCTTCATCATCTTCTTTGGGTGGATGAATTAATTCTTCCAAGCGCTTTTTAGTTGCTAAAAACTCAGGTGATAAAAACTGATCTGGTGTCCGAGGTCTTGGAACTGAAACCTCAATGACTTCCTGTACTTCCCCTGGATGCGCCTTAAGTACCAGTATTCTATCTGCTAAATAAATAGCTTCATCAAGGTCATGGGTGATAAAGAGCACCGTGATATCAATATTTTTCCAGATATCAATTAAGTTGGTTTGCATCTTAAAGCGGGTCTGCGCGTCTAAGGCACCGAAGGGTTCATCCATGAGTAATATCCGAGGTTGGTTAGCCAAAGCCCGGGCAATGGCGACGCGTTGTTTCATGCCACCCGAAAGCTGATGCGGATAAGAGTCTGAAAACTTAGTAAGACCGACGAGTTCGATCCACTGCAAGGCCTCACTTTCCGCTGTCGCTTTAGATTTCCCTTCCATTTGCAAGCCAAACATCACGTTCTTTTTAATGCTTAGCCAAGGGAATAAAGTGTAGCCCTGAAATACCATGCCGCGATCCGGGCCGGGTTCTGACTTTGGCTCACCATCTAATAAAACTTGGCCTGATGAAGGTGTTTCGAGTCCTGCTAAAATTCGAATGAGTGTCGATTTACCACATCCAGACGGGCCGATGACACAAACGAATTCTCTTCGATGGGTTTTGAAATTGATATTTTTTAAGGCCGTGACTTCACCTTGTTGGGAATCAAAGGTTTTGTATAAATCTTTAACCTCTAGGATAACTTCACGTTCTTTTAACTTTTTGAAGCGTTCAGAGACTTTCTCGGACTGCTCGAGATAACTTGGTAATTCTAGATTCTTCATCATCTAAGCCTTATTTTGTGAACGTTCCCAAGGGAATATATGTTTTGAAAGTTTGGCTAAAACCAGGTCGGTCACCAAGCCAATGATGCCAATCATAATGATGGCAGCAAACACATTGTCGAAGTTTTTATAACGTGCTTGTTGAGTAATGAACCAGGTAATACCAGAACTTGTGCCTATCAGTTCGGCTACTATTAAGTACGTCCAAGCCCAGCCGAGCAGGATTCTCAAGTCGCGGAATAAATCTGGAATGATGCCAGGTATGACAACTCTGAACAGAATTTGCATTTTATTTGCGCCCAAAGTTAATGCGGCTTCAAGTAGGGCGATATCTAGTTTGCGAGTGGTATTGGCAATAATCAGTACTTGTTGGAAAAAGGTACCGAGAAAGATGATGGCGATTTTTGGGCCATCATGAATTCCTAAAATGGCGACAGCCAATGCCCCAAATGCGGGTGCAGGTAAATATCTGAAAAATTCTATAAAAGGTTCTTGTGATTTTGAGAATGCGGCGAAGGTTCCGCAAAGTATACCAACAGGAATACCAATCAAGGAGGATAAAAAGAAACCCCAAAATATGATGGTGATACTATGCCAAAGGCTTTCATGCAACCATTGTTCACTTTGTCGTTTTGGTTCGGTTGTAAAGGCAGTATAGAAAGCAACTGCGACTTCATGAGGTGCAGGTAGATAAACTGGGTTGGCTCTAAAACCTTCAGGAACAGGTTTGTTATCCGCGACAGCTTTTTCTACCTCGTTTGAGAAAATATCTCTGTCAATGAGCATGCCGGTCTGAAACCAGCTGACTGAAGCTGGTTCCGTTACTTCTATCTTTGGGTGCCAGACAAAAGGGACATAACTAACAATAGACCATATCATCAGAGGTAGTAAAAATGACATAAGCGTCAGCCAGCGTGCCTGAATAGGTGACAACTCTTTTCGAACAGCAAACCATGGGTGCTTTTGTTTCATTGATACAGCCTCTGAATTCATGACATTTACATGCCTAAGGTAATCGATGGATCGATATAGCTCTCAGGGGATTGTGACTCTTTATAAACCTCATACTTAAGATTGAAGTCATCAGCAATTTTGGAGGAACCGTAGATGGATGAAAGACCTTTACCCTTTTTGAATGCTGCTTTTGACTCTTCTAAGTTTAGAATTTTTGTGCCTTTTAAGAGTGGTGCATATTCTTCAGCGCTTAAGCCAACGCGAGCAGACATGATGCTAAGTGCTTCAGGTTGAGTCTTTGGATTATTCACGAAATCAACCACGCGGTACCAAACTTTAACGACTTTTTCCCAATCGGCTTTGCGGCTTGCATAAGAGCTTGGCGATGCCACATACATGTCGTAGATTAAGCCTGGCGCTTCTTTAGACGTCGCAATTGCTTTTGAGCCAGGAACAGATACCAGTGCTTGACCAGAACTTGGCTGCCATGCAACGATGGCATCAACATCACCTGAGGCAAGTACTTGAGGTGTTTCGTTGGTAGGTACGTTGACTAGCTCCACATCATTTTCTGATAAGCCGACTCGCTCCAAAGCATCCAGCAATAGCAGGTGGCTGACGAAACCAACTTCAACCCCGATCTTCTTTCCCTTAAGTTCTTTTACCGAATTAATGCCAGGCTTGGCGATGATCATATCGTTGCCATTACTGTAATCTGACACCATGAACATAACGCTTTTAGCGCCTGTTGCGCCCACCACTAAGGCATCACCATTGGTTATACCAACAGCATCCAGTTTGCCTGCAGCAAATGCATCCATTGAGGCAACATAATCAAACCATTCGAATTTGACATCGACACCAGCGTCTTTAAACCAGCCTTTTTCGATGGCAACTTCCCATGCGACCCATCCTGGCCAGTCCGAATAGCCAATTTTCAGGGGCTCAGCTGCTTGAGCAAAAAAGCTCATCAATGAGATGGAGAGTACTAGAGCAAACTTCTTTATAACGGTATTGACGTGTTTCATGAGGCTACCTCTTAAGCATTTTAAGTTACACAGGAGCAATCAATCGACTTGGCGATGAATCTCCCGGGCTTTTATCCCGCCGTGTAACCTCCGCTTTAGAGGTCGATCACTCTCGGACCAGTATTCACTTTGTTAAAACGAATAAACAAAGCCGGAACCCTAGTGATGCTATTGGTTACAAATTTTTATCTGGTTGATCGCTCAGCCATTAATTGCTCTTGTGAGCAGTTTAATCAATTTCCTTATTTCAAGTTTCCAGGCTGATTGTTTCAATATCTATGCCAGCTTTTTAATATCCTCTAAGTCCTTATAAATAGGGCTTTCTGCTTAATGTTGTGGGTAAGTTTAGTCTTTGGGAATCAAATATCCGCACCAATTTTGGGCTAAGGCACCAAAGTAGTGCTACTCAGTTATGTTCAGGTAACGCCCCAAGGTCTCTTGCTCGTTTTTAAACCATGTGCTTGCTTCTTTAGTCCACTCAGTTGAGTCAGAATAGGGGAATGAAGCTTCGATGGTATCAATCGCGAAACGTCTGAGAATCGTGTGGTCATTCTCGTTAAATAATTGAAACACTTCATTTTGTTTGGCATCGAACTCAAAGCCTTCCAAAGGGAAGATAATGTCATTTTCTATACCTGGTTGGTTTGAAAAACAGATCTTAAAGCCCTTTTCCAGAGAGCCTTGTGCCACAGAGGTCTCAAAGTTAAACACCTCAGACTGAAGTTTTTTGTTAGATATTTCTGATAAAAACAAATCACGTAGCTGCTTCGTTTGCGAAGCAAGAGGGATGTCCTTACATCGACCTAATACTAGGCCTGCCCAGTTGCCATTAATAATTAATGCACCGCCGCGATGCCTGCACGTTTCCGTTGTCAGGTCTTTTTCTTCTATTAGTCTCAGGCTAACAAGAGGGCCGGGTGTGCGTGATTTGATTCGCCAATCCTCGACATAAGCATGACTCGGAGAAAACTCCATCATGCAGTCGCCAACACGAGAAAGAATCCCAGGCTCGGGCCACCGGTTGTGTAGTTGGAAGGAAGTGCCGCCAGACCAACTTAGTTGATTATTCTCCCATTTACTCTCGGCTGACCAACCTTCGTAGTTGGCTAATTTGTAGAGCTCATCTTGGGTGCATGTTTCTATGTTCAGCTTTGAAACTTGATCTGCTTCTTGGGGTAGACGTAAGTCAATGGTCAGCTTACGCCCTTGTAGCCAAAACACCTGTGTTTGAGTATCACTAAGGCCATTCGCAAATGAAATACTTCTGCGCTTGAAGCAACCGATCATCCATTCTGGTACTGTATTCTGTGCTTTCTGCTGATGGCGCTGAATAAGCTCTTTGAGGTGCATAATCGTATCCTTTTTTAACCTTGTTTTATGGATGCTTTGCCGAATGAAAGAAGTGCTTTAGCGCTTTCGGGTAAATTTACTTCACCACGCTGTGCCCCTTGCTTTAAGTAGCTAAAGGTTTGAATGGTTTGCGCTAGAAGATGGTCGCCACATATCAGTGGCTCATAGCGATGGGTTTGCTGTGCATCTACTAATGACGCGATGGGCGCGACGACCGTATCGTAATCCAGACTGGAGAAAAAAGGAAAAGCATAGCGTTCTTCTTTCACTTGTCTGACTCGGTGAGAGGTGGCCACATATTGACCGTTTGAGACGAGCTCCATCATGTCACCGATATTAATCACAAAACAGTCTTCAATTAAGGGCACATTAATCCACTCATTTGCACCATTTAAAGCCTGTAAGCCAGGTGCTGTGGGTAATAAGATGGTAAAAAACTCATAATCGGTATGCGCGCCAATGCCGGAGTCATGCTCTTGTGCATTCGGGTTATCGAAGTAATGGATAAGGCGCAGTTGACTTGGCGGTGAGGTGAGGTGTTGTGTAAAGGTATTTTCGGGTAAGTCGAGCGCTAGCGCAAAGCCTTTAAACAAGGTTTTACTGAGTTCAAGCATGGCCAAGTAATATTCACTCACTGCTTTTTTGAATGTCATGCTGTCTGGCCACTGAACGGATGCCTTATCGACAAACCGAGCCATCAGGCTAGGGGATTCCGGACCAATATCATAGGCCTCTTTTAGGTCGGCATTTATTTGCGAATGCGCATGACTGTAGAACTGCTCTTCTCCTTGAGGAACATAGCCTGTGTGATTTTTCGATAAGCCAATGTAATTAGCTTTTTTGCTTTCTAAATCTTGGGCAAAATATTCTTTAACAGCTGCCTGTAAGTTTAGAATCAAATCTTTCGGTATTTGATGGCCTTTAAGATATAAAAAACCAGCGGCTCGCACCGCTTTGTCTAAGGATGAGGCTGCCTGTTTCCGCTCAGTTAAATCACAAGAAAATAATAATGAAATATCTACGATAGGCAGTTCGGTAAAGGCACTATGTGTTTTTTGAGGGTTGTTTTTCATGGTATGCACTCCTTTTTTAAGCATGGAGAAAGTGCTGGTCGTCCAGAGAAGTCAGCCACTATCAGCCACTACACTATCAGCCACTAAGAGTAGGCAAGGTGCTGCTGTCCGGGTCGTCCCGGAAATGTAGGGCTTAATGTAAGGCTTAATGTAAGGCTTAGAGTTTTCTGTTTAAAGACAGCAATATCCTTGCCAGGATATGCGCCGTGGTAACTCAGTAAAATAAAGAAGTTAGGCTTGAGGTAAGTATTTTAGCTGCCTTAAAATGCACCAGGGTTGATCAATGTGATCTAAAGTGAGCTTTTTTAGTGCCGGAAGTCTTAAGTCATCATCGTCAAAAGTAAGGCCTTGAGACGAGGAATAAAACCTCAGTTTAAGTGCGATTTTAGTGAAGAAGAATTTAGCTTTATGAGGCTCTAGATAAAATTTTCTCAATGCCGACAAGTAGTCCTTTCAGCTTATAAGGTTTGGTGATCCAGGCGATTACCCCATACTCTTTACAGCTTGCTTTTAATTCTGGGTTACTCTGGGTGGTTAACATCACGATAGGAATATGTTTCGAGTTTGGGTTTTGGTGTAGTTTTTTACACATCGTAGGACCATCCATCTCTGGCATATTGACATCACTGATAATGATATCGATATTGTCGTTATTGGCGACGACATCTAGGCCATTTAAACCATTATCCGCTTCGACAACGTCATAGCCTTGTGCGAGTAAGTCATTTTTTAATTGAACGCGAATGATTTCAGAGTCATCCACAACTAATATTTTGGCCATACAAATAGATCCATTCCTTAGTGTATAAAATATAGTTTGGCATTTATCTATATGCCAAATATTGTATAGAGACTTTTGCATCAACGCTTTATTTGTTAAGTCGTGCAAAAGTCTCCTATTTAAAAATTAAATAGAAATTCTTACGTTTCAAGTGTGAAGCTCTTCAATATTTTTATTTCGACCTTCCTTCTTAGCCTTATAGAGCATCTGATCTGCTCTTTTTATCAAAGTATCTAAGCCTTCGCCAACTTGGTGGCTCGATATGCCGCCACTGATGGTAACAGAAATACTCGTTTCATCTGTATGCACAACGAGCAGCTCTACACTTTTTCTAACGCGCTCAGCAAATAATAAGCCGCATTGTGAATCAGCAGGAAGAAAGACCATAAACTCTTCTCCACCAAAACGAATCGGAATATCTGTATTTCGGGCTTGCTGAAGGATAATAGAGGCAATTTCTTTCAGAACTTTGTCACCCACATCATGACCATGGGTATCGTTGACGTCTTTAAAGTGATCAACATCAAATAAGACTAAAGAGGCATCGGCAATATTATGTCTGTTGTGGCTATTGAGTAATGCTTCAACTCTGTCTGCCATATATAAACGCGTGTAGAGGCCGGTTAAAGGATCACGAATAGCGCTTTCATAGATGGCCTTGCTCTGTTTTTCTAACAAATTAGCCCGTTCTTGCTCTTTTTCTGATTCGATAAAGGCTGACCGATCTTCGATAATGATTAAGACTTGTTTGACAAAATTGTCATAAGACACCGACTTATAGGAAATTTGAAGATGCTTACCTTCTTTTTTGTTATCTCGATAGAAATAAATATTTGCCGGAAATGTTGAAACGAGTTGTTCAAATTGTTTCTCGTGTTGGTTTAAGCATGCATAGATATTGTCAATGCCATGCTTTTCATCTCTGGATAAGTCTTTTTCTATAGGCTGAAATAATGCATCTTTAAGTGATATGTTTTTTAAGTCATTGGTACCGAGTAAGTAAAGCAAATGATTAGAGTAATTGTCTTCAATATTGCCTCTTTCATTGATGGTGAAAATACCTAGAGGGATATTGGTGAAAATACTCGAAAGTCTGTGTTCAGCTTCTCTAAGTTCTGAAATATCCTTGGCTATTAAGGAATAAATTTCATCTTCAGCATCATTAGAGCCTTTGATTCTGGATAGATCCCAGTAGAAGGATTTTCTAGCTGCATCTTGACTGTGATCTAAGATGGCTAATTCAAACTTTACACTATTGGTATTCGAATCATTTTTTAAGCACTTCAGGTGATGTTGAAAAACGGCCCACACTTCACTCTTGAATAAGCTTGGAAAATGGGTTCTCAGAAGATCCTCACTATCAATACCAAATATGTTTGAGGATTCAACATTTCCGCGTAAAATTTCATGCTTCTCATTGAGTATCAGAAATATGCCTGGCAGCCCATCAATAATATTTTCAGAGTGAGCGTTGGCTTTTTCAAGGAGTGATAAGACTTTGTGAGACGCTTGAATATTTTGATTTATATTGCTCATAAAAAGTCGAACTCTCCCTCGTCGCTATCTTCATCTTCGGCTATGTCATAAGACACAAAATTTTCTAGTGCTTTTATATCATTTATTTCAATCAGAGCAGTGCCTAATATTTCTATATCTTTAAACTGTAAACACCATAAGTCATCATATTTCAGGATGGGGCTAGACGATGGCGTGTAGTCAGCGAAAATCTCGTAAAAACCACGTGTACCTAGAGGCAAGCTAATGCCAAGTGAAATGTTTTTTTGCTCAAATGCCTGCTCTATGTAGCCTGCGCTTAGATTGCATAACTCTTTGATAAAATCCATTGATTGTTGGTCGCTTATTCCTTCGGGCGATGTCGCACGATACAGCGGAAAAATAAGCTTTTTGATTTGTTTATGAGAGAAATGTAGTTTTAAGGTGATTTTCAGCGGTGAGCCGGTAATTAGAATGAGTGACATCCAATTTCCCAGAACCTGACCTGTTTTATAGCCGTCAATATCGACTAAAGCAAAGTCAGCCTGGTCTGCATGTTTTCGGACTCTATCCTCGGCAGCATGTCTGACGAGGAGTCTTATTTTATCTTTTAGCTGTTCAAGGCTAGCGTCGCTATTCAATCGTCCATCCATTATTAATCGTTATTTGTTTAGTTCAATTATTGAAGTATAGGAGGTAAATCCAGATCCTCTAATTATTTATTATCAACATCTAGATTCTATTTTAATTAGTCGCCACTATATTCACCTTGATGTTTATCAAGAAGAGCGCTGACTGCTTGCAATGTTAAATGTGTCGATGATTTCGTCGATCATACTTTTATGCGAGATGGCATTGTGTATGTCGGGTCGATTCAACGTCACTTGCATAATATGTTCATGAATATCGATTTGTAGTTCTGCCATGATTTATTTTTCTAATCTATCTTTAATGCTAAGAGGATGAGGTGATTCAATAAGCTCTACAATATGATTCGCTAAAACATCAGGTTTTACGGGTAAGGTTAACCAGCCAGCTAACATGTTAAGGTGCTTGGTTGCTTTGTCAGAAGGTAGTGAATTCGGGTAATGCGCACTCACACCGAGGCACACAGCATTTTGTTGAAGAGGTGATTTGGCGATTGAACTTAGAAGATCTATTTCAGCAATGCCACCTTTTCCGTCAGGTTCCAAATTTATGATGATGGCGTCAAAGCGCCTGTTTTGTATATACTCCAAAGCAATTTTGCTGCTGGTCGTGGTAAACGTAACACAGCTATGTTTTTCCATTTGCTCGATAATGCCATAGAAAATATCGATACCATAGGTACCGATTATCAATACTTCTCGTTTATTCATTATAGTCATTTCTGTACCTTCGTTAAATTAGCAAAGATTATTCTGAGGGCTTGTTTCATTGATACTTGTTTCATTGATACTTGTTTCATTAATAATAGAAGAGTATTGGTTTTTTGCGGCTTTTCTTTGGTTGAGAATGAAAACTTAGACTAAGCTTAATGTTCACCAAATGATATGTAGTCGAATTTGCCGCTTATCAATACCGGAAGTAATTTACTTTAGGCGAGATCTATTTGACTTCATTTTGACTTCATTTTGACTCCATTGCACTTCTTTTTCAGATGTCCGACACTGCAGTATGAACGCATTTAAGAATAAATTATCCCCTGATTTTAGTGATGGCGTTGATCGTAAATTACTCAAAAAAGTGCGTGATCGCTTTATGCTGGTCAACAAGGATAGGCTGAATAAAACCTATGAAGGTTTATCGCCCCGTCAACAAGATATTCTCTTAGTGCTGCCTCTTTTGTATCACATTAATCACCCTTTAATGCCAGGTTATGTTGCGCGAGAAGTTCCTAGTGGTGTATCCGGCTATGAGCCGGATAAGCAGACATTGAGTGTCGCTAAATCATTTAGCCAGAGCTTTAAATTCAAGTCAGATAAGCGTGATAAAAATCAGATTCATGCCTTGTATATGATGGGTAGTACAGGAACCCTGGCTCACTCAGAACAAAGCGATGTAGATTTATGGCTTTGTCATGAGCCCGGCTTAGAGGGTGACATAAAAGATATTCTTGCCGACAAAGCAAAAAAAATTGATATCTGGGCAAATAGTTTGGGTCTTGAATTGCATACCTTTTTGATGGATGCCGATAAATTCAGAGCGGGTAATTTAATCAATAAAATGGATAAGGAAAGTAGTGGTTCTGCTCAGCATTATTTGTTGCTTGATGAATTCTATCGAACGGCTATTCTCTTGGCGGGTCGTTATCCAATTTGGTGGTTAATCCCGCCAGCCTGTGAAGCCGACTATTCAGAACTAACGAGCATGCTGTTAACGAAACGATTTATTAAAAAAGCCGAGGTTATTGATTTTGGTAGTGCTGCCATCATTCCCAAAAATGAATTAGTCGGCGCGGCACTTTGGCAATTGTATAAAGGTATTGATGCGCCTTATAAATCGGTACTTAAAATAATCTTGGCAGAAGTGTATGCTCAGGAAATGCCCGCTAAATCGAGTCTAAGTCAAAGTTTAAAGCAGGCTATTTATGATGACGATTTGTTGGTTGAAGATCTGGATCCTTATCTTTTGGTGTATCGGCGTTTAGAAAGTTACTTAGTGGCAAATAAAGAGCCTAAACGTCTGGATCTTGTGCGTAAAAGTTTTTACCTGAAAGTAAATAAAAAGTTATCTAAGCCCCTTGGGGGAAGGGCGGCTTCCTGGCAGCGTAAAACACTCGAAAAAGTGGTTAAAACATGGGGCTGGCCAGATGAAAAATTTCGATATCTGGATAGTAGGCATACCTGGAAAGTCGATCAGGTAAGCCAGGAACGGCAGGTCGTTGTTGCCGAATTAAGTTATTGCTACCGTTTTTTATCACAATATGCCCGTGGGCATGGTATAGATTCCAGTATTAGTTCTAAGGATATGAATTTATTGGGACGAAAATTATATTCAGTGTTTCAGAAAAAAGCCGGGAAAGTTGAAAATCTTAATCCTGGTATTGCGAATGACTTATGGGAAGAAAATCTGGCACTTCATCATGCAAGCACTCAGCCTTTTCTTGTCGATCAAAATGACTGGCTGGTGTATCGAAATTTAAATACCAGCTCAGATGCAAGTTTTGAGGCAAGCCTGAAAAAGTGTAGTCATTTAATTGAGCTCATTGCTTGGGTGTATTTCAATCGTATCTTAAGTCAAAGTACTCGGATGAGCTTTGTGCCGGGTAATAGTGGAGTTAGATTTTTAGAAGTCCAAAGCATGATTCGCGCCTTAAGTCTTGTGCTACCAATGCCACTGCCACCTGTTCAGCAAGCTACCTTTCAAAAGAAGTTGGCCTTATCGCATCTGGTTTTATTTATTAACGTTGGTGTTGACCCGCTTAAGAAAATGAGTGAACGAGGCATGCATAGACTGAGCGAACGGACAGATTCGTTAGATTACAGTACCGAGCGGCATAATTTAGTGAAAACAATTGATCAAATAGCAGTCAATACTTGGAATGAAGTGATGGCACATCGCTATGAGATGGGTGATACTTTAATGCAAACTATTCAGTCTTATTTGCAGATTTGTCTGGATCAGCTCAATGGTATCGAATGCCAGTTGAGTGTATTTTGTTTTTGCCCTCAGCGAGCACAAGCTATCGCGAGTCGGGTTGAAGATTTATTTCACGCCATTAAAAAAGCCTTTTTCCAATCCCATAGTGTTAGAGCCGCCCGCTATGTGATCGAAGTGGAGTCTGGTTATTACGTCTTTCAATATATAGATGGACAGTTTCGTTATTTTATTTGTGACACCGAAGAGACTTTATTAGCGCGCTTGGCTCATAAGCCTTCTTCGTTTAGTCCTGTTATTTTTGATCAATTAGCTGAAACATCAATATTTACCTTGCAAGCCTTATTACCGTATAACTTGCCGGGTGTCATTCAAGTTTTTTATTTACCAACAAACGCGGCTGGCACTGCTTACTTGGATAATTATCACGTTCTCGTGCTAGATGAACTTGGGAGTATGCTGCAATTCGATATTATGGGTGTTCAGGAAGAGCTTCTGCAAAGCAGTCTGTCTCGTTGTTTGCAAAGCTTAATGATGACAAGACAGATGAATGATATGGCTGGTGCCGATGCGGGTTTGCTTGAGGTTAAAATCTATCGTGTGAATCCAGTAAAAATATCAGCGTCAAAGCAAGTGACATTTAAGCTGAAAGAACTTAGCAATATTCAAGAGTTTGTTTGTTATGAGCTTCATGTTACTGCCATTAAAGACTCGGGAAGTAGTTTAATTGATGTAAATCTAACGGGGCCTGAGCTGCCTTACAAAGACTTTTCATTTAATGATTATGGAAATCAGCAATTTGATGCTTTAGTACATTTTGCGAAACATCAAACTGGTTTTAAGCAGCGTTATCCGTTTCAAATTGTTGATATCGCCTTATCAGATGCCAGTTTAAATTTAGGATTTGGCGTTAATCATGGGCTTGCTTCCTTAGATATATTTAGTGTCTTTGCTTTATCTCAACAAAAGTTAGCTTTGGCAATAGAAAAGCAGGGCTTAGCATAGTCATTAACAAGACAAGTGGTTATAATTCATCCCTTTTACTTTTTTATAAACCCTCTAGGTGTCTCTTGGTTCATTATCTGAAATTAGTCGGCAATACTCTTATTATCATCTCTTTATTTGTATTGTCTGGTTGTGGCCAAAAGGGTGACTTGTATTTACCCAATATTCCACCTGCGCCCCTAGTGTCAGATGACAGCATAATTGACAGCGAAAACAAAGAGGATAAACAAAAGGAAGCAAGCTTACTCGAAAGTCCAATGACTTCTGAAGCTGAGCAACGACCTTAATTTTTGCTAGTCTGTTTAAGCGATAGACAGCTACTTTTGGCCAATGATGTATAAACCATGAAGTATTTTAATTATCAGAATAATCAGTTTTTTGTTGAACATGTTGCATTAGCAGACATAGCACAAAAATATTCTACCCCTTGTTACGTGTATTCAAGGGCGGCCCTTGAATCTCATTATCTTGATTATAAAGACGCATTTGGCGATCAAGAAAATCTGATTTGCTATGCTGTTAAAGCGAACTCTAATTTAGCTGTGCTCAGTGTGCTTGCCAAATTGGGTTCAGGTTTCGATATTGTCTCTGTTGGTGAGCTGGAGCGTGTTTTACGCGCCGGTGGTCAGGCGGATAAAATCGTGTTTTCAGGGGTTGGCAAGCAAGCGGAGGAAATGCAGCGGGCGCTTGAAGTGGGCGTTCATTGTTTCAATATTGAATCTGAAGCCGAGTTATTTCGTTTGAATGACGTTGCCTTGGAAATGGGTAAGCTCGCGCCTATTTCGCTGCGCGTGAATCCCGATGTTGATGCAGGAACTCATCCTTATATTTCAACGGGTCTAAAAGACAATAAGTTTGGTGTCGCGATAGATTTGGCTGAAGCTATCTATCTCACTGCAAAAGAGCTTCCCGGCGTTTGCATTAAAGGTGTCGACTGCCATATTGGTTCACAATTAACAGAAACAGCGCCATTTTTGGATGCACTTGATAGAGTGTTACTTTTGGTTGATCGCTTGGCTGAACAGGGTATTGAACTATCCCATCTCGATTTAGGGGGTGGTTTGGGCGTTTGTTATAAAAGTGAGACGCCACCCAAAACAGCAGACTATATTGCCGCAATATTGAAACGCCTCGAAGGCCGACATTTAAAGCTGATTCTGGAACCAGGCAGATCGATTGCGGCAAATGCCGGTGTGTTATTGACCCGTGTTGAATTTCTGAAGTGTAATGAGCATAAAAATTTCGCCATTATCGATGCAGCGATGAACGATCTGATTCGTCCATCGCTCTATAGTGCATGGCAAGATATTGTGCCTGTTCAGCTGAAGGAGGCTGCGACAGCCAATAAGAAAGTGTATGACTTGGTCGGTCCGATTTGTGAAACCGGTGACTTTCTTGGCAAAGATAGGGAGTTGGATATTCAGGCAGGTGATTTGTTAGCCGTTAAGTCATCAGGCGCTTACGGTTTTGCGATGAGTTCGAACTATAACTCGCGTAATCGTGCCGCAGAAGTTATGGTCGATGGGGCGGAGATATTCTTGGCGCGAAAACGAGAAACGATTGAAGATCAAATTGCCTTAGAGTCTCCTTTGCCTTAGCCCTGATTAAATAAGTGCTTGAGAATAAAGACATTTACTTAAGCCCGTCTTCCCCGCGCAGGCGATGTATCCATGGTGTTGAGGTTCATGGTAAAACAATCGATTCCCGCCTGCGCGGGAATGACGAGTAGTTGCATTCGGGCTTGGGGAATCTTATTTTTGACATGAGCGTAGTTTATATATGGTTATAAATTTTACCAAGATGCATGGTTTGGGTAATGACTTTATGGTGGTTGATATGATTAGCCAGCATGTTCATATTCGCCCTGAACAAATCAGACGTATGGCAGATCGGCATTTTGGTATTGGCTTTGACCAGCTTTTATTGGTTGAGCCGCCAGGTTCACCGAATGTAGATTTCAGGTATCGTATTTTTAATGCTGACGGTTCAGAGGTAGAGCAATGCGGAAACGGTGCGCGCTGTTTTGCCATATTTGTTAGAGAAAAAAAACTGACGAATAAAGAGCATGTTTTAGTTGAAACTAAAAAAGGTATTATAGAATTGCATATTAATCAGAATGACCGTGTTTTGGTTAATATGGGAGAACCACAGTTTTCTCCCAAGAGCATACCTTTTTTAAGTGATCATGAAAGTTCAAGCTATACTCTGGATGTTAATGGTCAAAATATTCAGCTGTCGGTCACGTCTATGGGGAATCCTCATGCTGTCATGGCGGTGCCAGAACTATCTGATGAGCTTGTGAATACGCTTGGGCCCTTATTAGAGAGCCATATCGCCTTCCCTGAAAGGGTGAATGTCGGTTTTATGGAAGTGGTGCATAAGCGCTTCATCAAATTAAGAGTGTATGAACGTGGTGTCGGTGAAACAATGGCTTGTGGAACCGGTGCATGTGCGGCGGTTGCAACGGGTATTCAGCGAGGTGTCTTGGAAAGTCCTGTTGAGGTCAAATTGCCTGGTGGGAATCTGAAAATTGAATGGCGGGGGCCGGGTAATTCATTAATGATGGAAGGTCCTGCTACAAGTGTCTTCGAAGGTAAAATACGCATTTAACTTAACCCATCTTGGATTATATGAGTTAAGACAAATTAACTAACTGGATAATCAAGGAAGGGAAGCAAGCTTGAATAGTGATGTAAATATGATAAAAAATACAAACGGCGTTAGCGCCCAAAATAATGTACGGGATACGCATTCAGTAGCGCCAACAGAAGAGCAGGTAATTGCTTATTTGCGTCAAAATCCGGCGTTCTTTGTTACTAATGAGTACTTGTTAAGTGAGTTAAAAATACCTCATGCCAGTGGTGCTGCTATTTCTCTGGGAGAGCGACAGGTTCAAGTGTTTCGTGAACACAGAGATGAGCTGAAATATAAATTAAATGAGTTAATTTCGGTGGCGCGTAACAATGACGCCCATTTTGAAAAGAGCAAGCGTTTACTGCTTAATTTACTAGAAGTAAAGAGTCTTGACGAAATTGAAATGGTTGTGAACGAAGTTTTTAAGAATGATTCGAAGATTGATTTCAGTAGTATCTTGTTATTTGGCAAGAGCAGTGATTACCCGGTCTCGGATATCAAAATCATCGACTTGGATTCTGCCAAACAACGCCTGGGAAGCATTTTAGATCAGACACATGCAAGCTGTGGCCGTTTTAGCGAAACCCAGTTAACGTGTTTGTTTCCAGAATCGGCTAATAATGTAGGCTCTGCTGCGGTGATTCCGCTTCGAGATGGTGAGCTGTTAGGTTTGTTTTGTTTGGGTAGTGAAGATCCTGCTCACTTTGATAGTTCGATGGGGTCATTATTCCTTTCTTATATCAGTGACTTTATTAGTCGAATTCTTCCAAACCTTTTATTAAGCTCCAAACAGCAATATCGTGATGATAATATCCCTTCTTTATTAGAATAATGCGTTCATCAGATTGATACAGAACACCATCGACCTGATCTAGCCGTTCGATGGTTTCTTCCTGATTTTTTCCCGCCGTAACGTTTCCCGTTAGCTATTGTTTTCCAAAAGTGTCTGTATTCTGTTTCCAGAACGAGAAAAAAATCAGATTCGTCCTATACTCAATAATTAGCTGGCATTGATGACTCGGAGATATCATGAGTAAGGCATCTGATTCGCGTAAAGAACTTGAACGCTGGAAAGATAAATACTTTGAGCAAAGTGAACGTTTTGAAGAACAAAAAAAGCGCGCATTAGACTATGCTGCCTTATTGCAGCGCATCTTGATCCGGGTCAGCTTAGCGGCAGAAAATGTCAGTGAAAGTTTGAATACAGAACTCGCTAGCCTTCGAACGGCTATTCGCAGTGCTTCTCCTGAAGATAACGATCTAGAGCATCGTTTGAAGCGTATTGATAAGCTTATTTTAGCCTCAGATGAAACCAAGCAGCAGAATGCTGGCCAGATTATAAAAATTCTTGATCAGTTAATTGAGCAGCTACTCGCTTTAAAGCTTTCTAGAAAACATAAAAGCGCATTAAAGAAACTGTCTAAATCTTTGTCTAAAAAAGCCATGAATCTTCAGGCATATCCGGGAATATTATCTGAATATGCGGCACTTCAAGCGGAAGTGATTCAAGATATTGCCCAAGCTAACGAAAAGGATCAAGGTTTTTTCAGTCGGATTTTAGGTGGTCATCGTCAAGCTACGCATAGCTCAGAAATCAACGATTCTCAAGAACATAGTGCGGCAGATCTTGAACTAGAGACGGAAGAAGAAACCCATGATGCAGAAGAAGTTGCTCCCGGATTTAGTTCGCTTGCACGACACATTCGGAATACCTTAACAAGCCTGTTAGATCAGCTAAGCTTTCCACAAAGTGCGCATAGAGATGTGGCTAAACTTCGCGATCAGATCGAAAAAGAATTGGTTTGGTACGAGTTAGGGCCAACACTAGATGATGTGGCGAGTCTGGTTTTGTCGGTTGTCGGTAAAGGCCAGAGAGAATTTGAAAACTTCTTAAAGTTATTGGATGAACGTCTGAGTAAGGTGCAGAGCTTTTTAATCGAAAGTCAGACTGCAGATGCTGATTGGAAAACAAAGAACCAGGCTTTTGATCGGGTTGTTCGAGATCAGGTCGAAGAAATTTCTCAAAAGATCGATGAGTCAGCAAATCTTGATGACTTGAAAGATTCAATATCCAAGCATTTGGATTCTATTTATCAAGCTGTTGATCAGCATGATGGCGATGGAAAACAGTTTGAGAAAGACAAGGAAAGTGAGGTAAAAGCACTTCAAGAAAGAATTAAAGCGATGGAGGCCGAGGCGTCTTATATACGTAAACGCTTGAAAGAAGAAAGAGGCAAGGCGCTGCGTGATTCATTAACGGCCTTGCCAAATAGAGAAGCCTACGATGAGCGTTTTGAATTAGAGTTAGAACGTTGGAAGCGTTATCAACAGCCGACTACCCTAGTGGTTGCAGATATAGATCATTTTAAGGGAGTCAATGATAACTACGGGCATTTATCTGGCGATAAGGTTCTTCAGATAATGGCTAAAGAACTACGAAAACGTATTCGAAAAACAGATTTTGTTGCCCGTTATGGTGGTGAAGAATTTGTCATGCTTTTACCGGAAACAGATATTGATACTGCCAGAACGGTGATAGAAAAAGTGAGGGACATGGTGGGTCGTTTGCCTTTTCACTTTCGAGATGAAAGTATTCAGATTACCATGTCATTTGGTTTAATCGAGTTTAAAGATGGCAGTGACTCAGAAGGTGTAAAAGATATTAAACAAAGTAGTTTGTTTGAACGTGCTGATAAGGCTTTATATAGTGCTAAGAAAAATGGGCGTAACCGTGTTGAATCTTGGAGCTCCTAGGGGTTCTTTGAGAGCCTAAGCTCTGAATTTATTAACAGTATAGAACAAGAGTAATATTTTATGTCTGAGCAAAAGTACGAACTCGCTTTTTATGGGAAATTAATAGAAGGTGCGTCATTGCAGCAAACAAAGGAACTGGTCGCTCAACTTTTTAAGACTAGCGTTGATCAAATCGAAAGAATGTTTACGGGTAGTAGAGTTGTTATTCGGAACAAGCTTGATCAAGATACTGCAATGAAATACATCGTCGCTTTAAAGAAGCGAGGCGCCTTATGTCAAATCGAAGAAATGGGGAAGCCGGAAATCGCTGTAAATTTTGATGCTGTTCCAACATCAACATCAACACCAGAACCACCACAAGAGTCGATGCCAGATAGTGCTCCCTCAGAAGCTAAGGAAGCTGTTGAAAATACTGTCTCGGAACAGAAACCTATAGATCCACCTACCCAGGCTGTCCAGAAACCCCCAGCAAAAGCGTCAATGAGTGTTACTGGCCTGCCAATTGTAGGTGATAAAGTCGATGACATTTTAAGAGCAACGCATTTTGATCTAGCGCCTGTCGGTGTCCGTTTAGAAGACGAGAAGCAAGTTACCGCTCCAGAGCTGCATGCATTGGATGATATTGGTCTTGCACCCGTCGGCAGCGACTTAGTCGAGCATAAGGAGGCGTTGCCAGTCTCTCAGCCAGACATATCCCATATCAAGTTAGCGCCTAAAGAATAAAGATAATTTATAATGTGTTGCTAGAAGGTTTTACGAGATTTTTGAATGAAGCTTAACTTTTATCTGAATTGTCTAAAGGAAATAATGTAGGCGAATCTCCTTCAGACCATGATGGGTATTTATGCATGATACTTGAGAATAAATAGGTGCCTTTAAATTCATTTAACCAACGAGTTAGTTCATGCCAGGCGTGGTTTTCAAACCAGGCTATATCAACATGAGCGAATTGTCTTATAAATGGAAAGATAGCAATATCGGCCAGGCAGTATTGGTTGGAAAATAAATATTTGTGTTTGTTCAGACGCTCTTCTAGTTTATCTAAAAAGGGGTAACAGGCTTCCTTATAAAATAACTCAGACTGTTCCGGGTAGCGATCTGCGTATTTATATTTATCCAGACTGGTTTTAAAGCTGCCATCATTTTGTGCTATCAGCTGCTGCTGTTGGGCTATATTATTTTGCCAGCTATCGGGGTCATGCTTAGAAAGTGCCCAGAGCATTATGTCGATACTTTCATCAATCACGGTGCCATCAGGAAGTATGAGTACCGGGACAGTGCCTTTAGGTGAATAGTGAATAAGTGTGCTCGGTTTCTGCTTCAGACTTACTTCACGTAGCTCAACATTTTGTTGGGAATAAGCAATTGCCATGCGTGCTCGTATAGCATAGGGGCAACGTCTAAAGCTATATAAAATAGGTAATCTTGAATTCATAAGTAAGTGCTGTAAGTGCTTATAATCTTGAAACTGGATTTAGCATAGCACTATACAAAAGCTATCAACACCCATAATAAATTTTGCTTTATCCATCAACAAAAAAAGGGGGCAGAATGCCCCCGGAATGTTACGCATATAGTCAGTTTTTGTTATTGCTCTGACAATACGCCTAAGATTTCCATACCCGCTGCTTGGTGAGCTTTAGTGGTTGGGTGAATTTCATCATAGAACAAGAAACCAGTAGCGGTAACATAACCATCACAACTTGGGTTTAGAGCACCGCCTTGAGAAAGCATATAAGCACATGCGTCATCGGTATTGGTGTAGCCATAGTCGCTTGCATTGTCGACTTGATCTGTTAGGAAATCGAATAAGTCGTATTCGAATAAATCTAGACCTGTTTGGCGCTCTGTGCGACCAATTTTACGTGCAAGAATACGGTTGTACTTAGCTGTAAGTTTAGTTGCAACTTGAGGTAAGCGAGCTGCTTTACGCTGTTGTTGTTTTGTTTGAGCGTTTGCAAGCAAGCCTAAAGAAACCAGGTCAGTTTCTGGGATTGCGCCAATATCTGGAGCGTTCGCAACTAGAATATTTGTTGCGCCAGAAGCGATAAGCTTATTGATTTGAGCAATTTCAGAAAGAACCGCTGTTTTGATGCTCTCGTTTGCTGCTTTTCGGATTGCTTGACGCTCATGTGCATTTTCTGCAAAAACAACACCTGCACGTATTTCACGAGCGGCACGGATATCGTTTCCACCAATTAATACAATATAAAGTGCATCAGAAGGCGCAATACCGCCATTGATTTGTAAGAAGGCATTTACCTGAGTAGGAAGGTTGATATCTGGTGTTGCTTCGTTGCCATCTTCGTCAATAGCTTTTGCACCAGCGATTGCAAAGTTATTACCCGTCGTGCCGCCTAAAAGGTGATATGAAGGTGTTAGTGCAAACCCTAGTCCAGCAGCCACGACTTCAACAGCAACAGGCCCGTTAGAAAAACGGTCACCGTAAGTTTGTTCCGGTGCAAGCGCGCGTAGGTTGCCATTATCAGATAAGCTGTCTCCAAATACATAAACGTTGCTGTAGTTGTCAGCGCTTACTGTAAAGGCTGCCATCAATAAAGATGCGGCAGTGGCTAATTTCAAATTTAGCTTTTTCATGTGTCGACTCCAGGTTTTAAATTATTTTAAGTTATTTTGAGTGTTTTTATGATCAACTCTTGTTGTACTCCTGAGCATGATTTGCAGAGCATTTTTATGGTTGATTTCATTATTTCTTCATGTTTCGAAGAATATCTAGCCTATAAAACAAACACTTAAATAGCTTGGTCAAAGTAGGCTAATTTAGGTTGCTTAGGTTAATTGCACTTGTAGAAGTGAGATGTGGTTCAAAACATAAGAAAAAGACATCTTGAATTTTTATCTCTGAAAGAGCACTTTGCTAGAAAGCACTCTACTTCACGTCATCCCGTACTTGTTACGGGATCCATTGTTTAACTCATTCGACGCTGAGAATTACTTATCTGGCGAATGGTCCAATAACTAAGGCAATAGATTACCGTCTGCGCGGCAATGACAAGATCTGGGCCGTTTTTGCTTAGTCTAAATGAATATCTATATCCATCGATTCGTGTAAGGCACGCACTATATCTATTCCAGCATTAGCGAGCATGAAGACGATTAAGTGATGCGCGTGATGATGGATATGAACTGAAGGTGTAAATTCATTTCGCTCACGGCACATTAAAGGATTATCAGAAAGTAATTTAAACATATCGACTAAGCCATCAATATAATAATCTGCTTGATCAACACCCCAGTGCTCAACTGTATATTGCCAGATAGACTCTAAATCCTTTTCGGCTTCTGGCAGTAAGCTAAATTTATCCAATTAAAAGCTACCTTTCATTCGTTTCTTGAAAGCACTTTTATCGAAAGCTCTAGGTTCGCCACTTTCCAGCCCTTTTGTAATCGCATCTTGCATTGCTTTAAGTTTTTGGGATTGAAGCTGATCTTTACGTATTAGATCACGCACGTAGTCGCTTTTATTTGCATAAGGGCCCTGCTGAGACTGTGATTCTACCCATTCTCGTAAAGGATCAGGAAGAGATATATTCATAGTTGCCATAATTGGACTCCAGATATCATTTAAACCAAATTTAAGTATATATCGCAATGGCAAAGATTGCCATGAGATGAATTTTAATATCAAGTATGTGTAAGTGAGAAGTTCAATGAAAAAGCATTTTAATTTAGAATGTGATCTCGACGATTAGACTACCGCGTAGCGGTTTAGTCCGTTGGGCACGTTCAAGTCGGTTAAACAATAGATTACCGTCTGCGCGGCAATGACGGATAAGCAGACTAACAAGCCATAATGTCGTTTTCTGGTGAAACCACATCTTTAAGTTTGAACAGATAGAATTTAGCTGTAGTAATCTTCAACGAGTACCGTAAGTTGTTTGAGAAGTTTCTTTTCATTTTCATCTAATGGGCATTGTGCTAAGACAAAATTGGCGGTTCTCACCACCGCTCGCCATCGTGGGCGGTCGGGAATGCTTCTTGCGCTTAAATATTTATCAAAGGTACGGGTTTTGACTGTTGTGCCATCAACATAGACACGCCAGCAACGACTTTGCTCGGCAAGTTCAACTTTGCCTTTGTTGGTATATCGCTCCCAAAGATTTAAAGATGTTCGTAACAGCGTAACGATATTGTCTTTAGGGTCTTCAGCGCTTTCTGGTATTGTATCTGTAGTCGTTTGCTGATGCTCTTTGTCAGCTGGAATGCTCGGCAAGATCTCACTTTCTTTGGTAGCTATGCTTGTGTTCGAGTTTTCTGCTTCAGCGTCATCAATATCCTCTGCTTCATTGTGTCCTAATACATGTCGTAGCGTGCTTTCAATATCATGAATTTTTTGTCTGCTCTCACTCAATTCATAGGTCAATTTGGCTAAGGCATTGTCTTTATCCGGTTTTTCGATCAACGAACTGGACTGTAAGATAAGCGCAATAAAACGGTTTCTACCTTGTTGGATGCATTTAATGGTGGCATGCCATATCAGGCTCGCTTGATCATCAATTGTTTCGGTGTGGATAGCGTTTTGCGTTGCCGACTCAAAGCTTTCTTGAATTAGCATGCACAGCTTAGGATCTAAATAATCCTGTATATCCTGACCTAAAAGGCTGCCTTTTTTATGTAGGGTGTTTTTTGCCTGAAGCGCAGAACTGGCAAGTTCGTTAGCATAGACGATCTGGCTGTTTGTATTGATAAGCAGAATCATATCTGTGCTGATATCGAGAGCATTCAGTAAACGCATGTTTAATTCTGAAAGCTCATCTTCTAGTATTTCTCTGCGTTTGATTTCATTTTTCAGTTTTTGGTTTTCTTTATTGGTAATCCAATATTGGCGCACGCTTAATTGACTTTTAACACGGGCAATCAGTTCTTGGTCATGATATGGCTTGATTAGATAGTCATTGGCACCTGCACCAAGAGCGGCCACAATATCTTGAATTAAATGTCTGGCCGTGAGCATCATCACAGGGAGTTCATAGCTATCGTATTGTTTGCGTATGCACTGACAGACTTCCAAACCACTCATTTTGGGCATCATAAAGTCAAGCAGAATAAGATCCGGAAGTTGTTGGTTGAGCCTGTTTAATAAGCTTAAACCTTCTGGGAATTGTTCAACTTGATAACCTTGTTTCAAGAGTAAACTGGTTAATAGCGCTAAATTGACTGGCTCGTCATCAACAACATAAATCATCGGGCCGTTTGAAGGGATGTCTTGCGATGACGAGGTCAATGCGTTATTGCTGGTGTGCGTTTCGGTCGCTGTTAGTTCTTGCATAACCATTTGATCTTCCGTACTTGTATGTCCTGCGGTTTCTTTATTTTCTTTATTTTTTATGAGGGCGCTTTCAGGAATGCTTATCGCTAATGGGAAGCTTAATGTCACCGTAGTGCCTTGGTTCACTCGGCTATTAATATCTAAAATGCCACCATGGAGCTCAACTAATTGGCGACTAATAGATAAGCCAAGGCCGGTTCCGCTCGACGTTAAATGGCCTGCTACATGAACTTGTTCAAAAGGTCGGAAAAGTGATTGGTGCTTTTCAGGAGGAATCCCCACGCCGGTATCAGATATTTCTATCACAATATGTTCGCTAGTGGTGTAAGTAGCCAGTTCGATAAAACCTTTTTCAGTATATTTGACGGCATTTCCCATCAGGTTAAAGAGTATTTGCTGAAAGCGAAATTCATCTGCCTGAATAAAGCGCGCATCCGGCGATATGCTTGCAGTGAGCTTAATGTCTGCCTGTCTTAATAAAGGCGCAACGGTTGAGAGTGTTAATTCTGCTAAGGCTTTTAGATCAATATGGGTTTTATTAAGTTTTAACTTTCCATGTTTTATAGCAGAAAAATCGAGAATATCATTGACCAGAACGCTCAAACGTTGCGTGGTTTTGGCAATAAGACCAATTTTATTCCGTTGCTCTTGAGTGAAGTTTTCAACAGCATCTTCCTGTAGAACTTTGGCTAAACCGGCAATGCCTTGAAGGGGGGTTCTGAGTTCATGAGATGTTGTCGCAAGAAACTCATCTTTGAAGGCGTCCATTTCTACAAGTTCTTTGTTTCTGGCTTTAAGTTGCCTGGACATGGCTTCAACCAAATCCAGGCTCTTTAAATAAGTACGTTGAAGGGCGATTGATTGGGCAATAACAAAGGCTAATACACCAAAATGAGCAATATTGATATTCGTGCCAATAAGTCCATTGGCTTTCATGACATCGTGAATCAAGGTCAGGATTAATACGCCTAAACTGATACCAAAAACTTTTACATTTTCGCCTTTTTCTCGAATAACTTTAATGTACATCACCAAAGCAAAGCTCATCGACATCAGCACTAAGACTTGGAAGGTGACGTTGAGCTCGGTATATATCCGGTTCGTGAACAATAGACTTATTAAGACAAAGGGACTGATCAAAATCCACATAATCTTTGGTGTGTTGTTGGGTATGTGTTTTTTATATAGGGCTGTGAAATAACCCATAAATAAGGGCAGAGCCAGATAAAAACAAATATGTTCTATTCTTTGTAGTGTTGCCCAACTAAACCAGTCAAAAAGATAAAGCACGCGTTCATCAATTAAGAGTCGACGGATGCCGACAACAATGCATAATAAACCAAAATTGAGTGCAGCGAGTTCTCGAGAGCGAAATGCAAAGAATGAGAAGTTATATAGACCTATCGCAATTAAAATGCCGGCAAAGAAGACCGAAGAAATGATCGGCCTCTGATACATATTAAAAAATCCAGACTCGTCAGTTAATCTCAGACTGAACCAAATGCCGCCTTCCCGATAATGAAAATTGGATACTTGTATGACAATATTCAATTCACCTTGATGGCTTAATTTGACCACCTTAGGCAAAAAACCGGGTATTTCAGTGTTTTGGAAAAAGCCTGTTTTGCCGTTACTTGAAACAAGTTCGCCATTTACAAAAAGTTTGTAGGCGCTAGGCATATCGGGAATATACAGAAAGACATCGCCGAGCGTTTCTGGAAGTAAGACTTTTGAGTGATAAGTCATAAAACCGAGTGCAGGAAGCACCTTGTCTGGAAGGTCAATATTTGCTAGCGGAGAATTTTCATCTGGTACAAATTCATAGGTAGTATAACGGTTTTTTTTATTGGGCTGGTCGCTCCAAACTCCTGGCACGGGAAACAGAATAGGTTCAATATCAGTTTGTGATATTTCCTCTAGGCTAAGAAAATTGCCCCAATAAGCGTGCCATAAGCCATCTAGCTTATATTCTTTAGCGCCTCCCCAAGTCTTTTCTCGAAGATCAAGCGTGGGTGTCTTTTTTTCAGTTGTTTTTTCAGTTGATGTCGTAGGTTTTTCGTGAAAAGAATCTGCGCTTTCGTTGGCAAGAGCAGGTACGATAAAGCATAAGAGAAATAAGGCGATTCTTAACTGCATAACTAAGACCAAGCTACCGAGTTTCTGACCTTGAACAAATCTTCAAGCATCTCGTTTGTTATTTTTAGGAGTTAGTGATTCTTCTGTTGCCGCTTAATTAGTAATAAGGGCTGATATAACAGTATAGGCAAGAAGCGTAATCCGTGAAGCTTCCCGCCAGTTTTAAATAGTATTAAGCGATTCTTGTTATGATCAAACTTTATTTTGTTAATTGCGCCAAAAAGAAGGCGTGAATAATATCAGTAGTGTAAATATTTCCAGTCGACCCATGAGCATTGCAAAGCATAAAACCCATTTTGCAGTATCCGGGATATCCCCGTAATTTTCTGAAACAGCGCCTAAGCCTGGGCCAAGATTATTAATGCTTGCGCCTACTGCAGACCAAGCCGTAACTTGATCAAGTCCGGTTGCGAGTAATAATAAAAGTAGCACTACAAAAACAAAAAGATAAACTGAAAAGAAGCCCCAAACAGCTTCAATAACTCTATCAGGTACAGGTTTTTTTCCCACTTTAACCGGGATGATGGCATTAGGGTGAATAAGTCGTTTAATTTCTCGCAAACCCTGTTTGTAAATGAGTAGTACGCGAATTGCTTTCATTCCACCACCCGTTGAACCAGCGCAGCCGCCAACAAATGCGATTAAAAACAAAAGAAATGGTAGGACAAAGGGCCAACTTGCAAAGTCAGCAGTCGCGAATCCGGTCGTCGTTGCAATCGAAACTACTTCAAACAAACCCGTCGTAAAGGATTCAGCGAAACCATAGGTGCCATTGAAATATAGAACCGCAATTGTGCAGCTGGCGACAAATAGCATTAAGCTGCCGTAAAACTTAAATTCGGGATCCTGGAAATAGGTACGCCAGCTATTTCTTCTCCAGGCAGCAAAGTGCAGAGCAAAGTTAACGCCAGCCGTAAACATGAAGAAAACAGCAATCATTTCAATGGTTGTGTTATCAAAATAGCCAATGCTGGCATCGTGTGTTGAGAAGCCACCAATAGCGATGGTGGAAAAACTGTGGCTGACTGCATCGAACAGTGTCATGCCTGCTGCCCAATAAGCAAGTGCACAGGCCATGGTTAAGCCTAAATAGATATACCAAAGTGCTTTTGCTGTTTCAGTAATTCGGGGGGTGAGTTTGGTGTCTTTTACTGGGCCCGGCGTCTCGGTTCTATAAAGCTGCATGCCACCGATACCCAGCATGGGTAAGATTGCAACAGCCAAAACAATTAAACCCATGCCGCCTAGCCATTGAAGTTGTTGTCGGTACCAAAGGATGGATTTAGGTAGTGTGTCTAAACCGGTTATGACAGTCGCTCCGGTCGTAGTGAGGCCAGACAGGGATTCAAAGTAAGCATCAACAAAACGGAGATCGGGCTGATCTGATAGGTATAAAGGAATCGAGCCGCTTAAACTAAGTACCAGCCAAAAAAGTGCTGTCACGATAAAACCATCGCGAACACGGAGTTCTTTCTTCTTATTTCGAACCGGTAACCAGATTGCTAAACCAATCCCTAAAGTTAGAAGAAAGGCATCAAAGAACGCAATAAACTGATGGTCATGGTAATACATCGAAACGGCAATCGGAGGAAGCATGGTAAAGCTGAAAATCATCAGCAAAATACCTAAAATCCGACACACAGTTGAAAAGCGCATTAACTCAATTTCCCAAAATAATGTTTAAAGAGTGCCTAAAAAATAACTAAAAGTAATTTTCCAAAACGATTAAAAGAAAGATAAACCAACCTGGAAGAGTTTTTCGACTTCCTTCACTTTTCGTTTGTCGACCAAAAATAGAATGACATGATCGTTAGACTGAATACGAATATGGTCATGCGCTATCAAGACTTCCTGGTCTCTCACTATGGCGCCAATAGTTGTGCCTGTAGGAAGATCAATTTCATCCAGGCGCTTGCCAACTACTTTTGACGATTTATTGTCGCCATGAGCAACCGCTTCAATGGCTTCTGCAGCACCTCGTCGAAGAGCATGAACATTGACCACATCACCTTTTCGGATATGTGTTAGAAGGCTGCCAATCGTGGTTTGTTGGGGGGAAATGGCAATATCTATTTCACCGCCCTGGATCAGATCAACATAATCAGGATTGCTGATTAAGGCCATAACCTTTCGAGCACCAATTCGTTTGGCCAGCATGGACGCCATAATATTGGCTTCGTCATCATTGGTAACCGCTATAAATACATCTGTTTCTTCAATGTTTTCTTCAAGCAGCATATCTTTGTTGGCTGCATTGCCATGAAGTACGAAGGTTTTTTCAAGAGCTTCAGAAAGCTCAACGCAGCGCTCGTAGTTAGTTTCTATCAATTTAACTTGATAGTGCCTTTCTAGCTGCTTGGCTAAGCGAAAACCAATATTACCGCCACCAGCAATAATGATGCGGCGATAATTATTTTCAAGCGGTTGAAGTTCGCTCATCACCGCACGGATGTGATTGGTTGCAGCGATGAAGAACACTTCATCGCCAATTTCTATTACCGTATCACCCGTTGGAATAATAGGGCGGCCTTTTCTGAAAATAGCGGCGACTCGTGTGTCAATTGTCGGCATGTGCTCTCTGATGAGAGATAGCTGGTGGCCAATAAGTGGCCCGCCTTCTGCTGCCCGAATGGCGACAAGCCTTGCTTTGCCTTGAGCTAAATCAAGCGCTTGAAGGGCGCCAGGATACTCTAATAAGCGGCAAATACTTTTAGTCACAACTTGTTCGGGGCTGATGAGTACGTCGACAGGGAACGCTTTCGTAGAAAATAATTCTTGTCTAGCAAGATAGGGCGTTGCTCTGACACGGCAGATTTTGGTCGGTGTTTGGAATAAGGTGTAAGCTACTTGGCAGGCTGCTAAATTGACTTCATCACTGTTGGCAACTGCAATCAGCATGTCGGCATCTTCTGCACCAGCTTGCGCTAAAATATTCGGGTGCGATCCTTGCCCATAAACGGTACGGATATCAAGTCTGTCTTGTAGCTCGCGAAGGCGTGCAGCGTCGTGATCAATGACCGTAATGTCATTTTCTTCGCCGGCTAAGTTTTCTGCTAAGGTGGCGCCAACTTGGCCAGCTCCAATAATAATTATTTTCATAAATTCAATCTGCTTGTTGTTCAAGCTCTCATCTGAGAGCGTGATTCTATATGTTTTGCAGTGCTTGTGTCTCGTTTTCTTTAGCGGTGACTAACTTTTGTATGCGCGCATAGAAAAAACCATCATGGCTGTTTTTGCTAGGGAAGAGCTGAGTGCCGAATCCAGTGTTATGTCCCCATTTAGCTTCAATAGGCATGATTTTGGCATTTTCTGTTTGCTTTAGGAATCGTTCAACAATACGACTGTTTTCTTGCGAGAAAACAGAGCAGCTTGCGTACAGCATTAAGCCACCAGGGACTAAGGTTTCCCAAAGTGTGGTGATAAGTTTGAATTGTAATTCTGCTAATTGCTTTATATCGCCTTCTTGGCGAAGCAGTTTTATGTCTGGGTGACGCCGAATGACGCCTGTAGCGCTGCAAGGGGCATCAAGAAGGATGCGGTCAAATTGTATTCCATCCCACCATGCCGATACCTCCTCAGCATGCGCAATCTTGATTTCTGCGTGTAGTTTTAATCTGGCTAAATTTTCGTCTATGCGTTGTGCTCGAAGCTCATCTGAGTCTAGAGCAAGAACCCTAAGCGAGGGCTCTTTTTCAAGCATAGAACAGGTTTTGCCGCCAGGTGCCGCGCAAGCATCTAAAACCCGTAGATTGGGTTTTAAGTCTAATAATTCGCTACTCAATTGAGCCGCTTCATCCTGAACACTGATACCGCCTTCGGAAAAGTCAGGCAGACCTTGTACAGAGCAAGGGCTTTCTAGAATAAGCCCATATGGACTGATTAATGAGATTTTTGCCTGAATGTCTTGGGCGCTTAACTTTTCTAAGTAAGTTTCCTGGAGTGAAGTACTTGAGGCAGATGATGCAAAAGAAGCGTTGATTCTTAATGACATCGGCGGGTGCTGATTATTTTGGTCTAAAATTTCCATCCATTGTTCTGGCCAATTATGCTTTAACTTATCTTGAAACCATTGTGGGTGGCTTAAGATGTTCATTTCTTGGCGCAGATCTTTATCTTCTATATTGATTTCCTGTTGAGAGACCTGTCTGAGAAGTGCATTAATTAAGCCTTTAAATCGATACAGGCCTAATTTATCTGCAGCTTCTACCGTTTCATTGAGACAGGCGTGAGATGGAATTCGGGTAAATAATAATTGATATAGGCCGACACAAAGCAGGCATTCGACTAAAAAATCATTCCGGTGAATTTTTTTGTTAAGATAAGGTTGGTACAGGGTTTTAAGCCAAAGAAACCAACGGCAGGTACCAAACACAATTTCTTGTAGCAATGCTCTGTCTTTCTCATCGACTTGCTGACTCGTGAGTGGCAGCAGGGTATTGAGAGATTTTTGGTTGATACACACTTGGTAGACTATTAAGGCGCTTAGCGCACGAATTTCAGAAATTGATTTTAAGTCGGGTGCACGAGGAGCAGCTTGTTTAGCATTTGATGATCGGCGTTTGTTGTTTTTAGTCAATGAGTTCTTTGTAGAATTATCATTACTCATTAACTTGCTTCCAGAGTAGGTGAATGTAATATATTACCTGGGTTTAGGAGATCTTTTCCACCATTAATAAAGGCATGAACAGGCATCGCTTTTGAGCCCGGAAGCTGCAAGTTTTCAACAAGATAGGCATCTTCATCGCATTTAATGAGTATGCCTTGTTTGTCTTTTTTCAAAATAGTTCCTGGCGCTTCTGGACCATGATGTTCAATGAATGAGCCTTCAAAAACACGAATGCGCATATCCTCTAGCTCGAAAAATGCAACCGGTACAGGATTATAGGCTCGAACGTTGCTATCAATTTGCCTTGCACTATCATGCCAGTTTATTTGAGCTTCTTGTTTGCTAAGTTTTTTGGCATAACAGGCTAGAGAATTGTCTTGTTTTTTTGCACCAAGATTTTTGTATTCTCGAAGATATTCCAATATAGCCTTTGCGCCTAATTCCGCTAAACGATCATGCAAGCTGCTAGCGGTTTCATTTTCTGATATGGGTGTCTTGAGCTTAATTAGCATGTCACCGGTATCAAGCCCTACATCCATTTGCATGATGGTGATGCCGGTTTCAGTATCGCCTGCCTGGATGGCTCTCTGAATTGGCGCAGCACCGCGCCATCTTGGTAAAAGAGAGGCGTGGATATTAATGCAGCCATATTTAGGTATATCTAATATCGCCGGTGGTAGTAACAAGCCATAGGCTGCAACAATCATTAAGTCAGGCTTTAATGCGGAAAATATAGCCTGATCGGCTTCATTAGTGAGTTTTTCGGGTTGATAAATTGGAATGTTATGTTTTTCAGCAACTAGTTTCACAGCACTTTTTACAAGTTTCTTTCCACGCCCTGCGGGTCGGTCAGGTTGAGTATATACAGCAATGACGTGATGGCCTTGATGAATTATTGCTTCAAGGCTTTTAGCTGAAAATGTAGGCGTGCCTGCAAAAATAATATTCAATGAGTTATCGCTTCTAAGTTGTTTTAGGATAGATTCCGAATTTAAGCTTGTTTCAAGCTACGATGTTGTTTTTCAAGCTTCTTTTTGATTCTGTTACGTTTTAGTCCACTGAGGTAGTCCACAAAAAGCTTGCCATTTAAGTGATCCATTTCATGCTGTATACACACAGCTAGTAAGCCGCGGGCTTCAAGCTCGAAGGCTTGGCCATTACGATCAAGTGCTTTGATCAATACATGCTCTATTCGACTTACGTCTTCATAAAAGCCGGGAACTGAAAGGCAGCCTTCTTGCATTGTTTCTGGGTCGCCATCCAAAATAGTTATTTCCGGATTGATAAAAATGAAGGGAGAATCTTTCTCTTCAGAAATATCCATGACAATTAATTGAATATGTTTGTCTACTTGCGTGGCAGCCAGACCAATACCCGGTGCGTCATACATGGTTTCAAACATATCATCAATGAGTGTATTAATCTCTGGCGTCACTTCCTTGATGGGTTTTGCTATAGTACGCAGACGTTGGTCCGGATATTCAAGTATTTCTAGTAATGACATAGGCTTACTGTATCCATTTGTTTAAAAAGCTGGATGAATTTGTGGTGTGAATCACGATATCACTGCTACTATTATCTAATGGAAGTGAATTTAGTACAAATTCTCAAATCTTGATCTATAGTTTATGAATATACAGTTTAGGGATATAAAGAAATGGCTCATAGAATTCTTTGAACCATGCCGCTTCCAAGTCTCTTTATCCGAAGATATACCCAGATCTATCGACTTATTTTATGTAGGCAGCTCATGATACGAAAGCTTTTTATCACCTCAATCCTTGTTTTTTCTATGTTAAGCCAGTTTGTGTGGGCTTCTCCTGAATTCGCTGACAATTATCCTGAACGTTATACCGTTGTCAAAGGGGACACGCTTTGGGATATCTCAGGGAAGTTCTTAAAGTCTCCTTGGTTATGGCCTGAAATTTGGCACGCTAACCCACAAGTGTCTAACCCGCATTTGATTTATCCTGGCGATATTATCGGGCTTGTTTATATTGATGGCCAGCCAAGAATAACAACACTTCATGCGGGGCCGGAAAATGGTGTGGTTAAGTTAAGTCCAAAAATTAAGGCAATGCCAATTTCTGCGGCCATTCCAACGATTCCTCTTGAAGCAATTGCTAGCTTTTTATCTGAAAACAGAATTGTTCAACCGGAAGATATGAGTGGGGCGCCCTATGTATTAATTGGAAAAGAACAGCACTTACTGACTGCATCAGGTGATACCGTATTTGCTCGTGGTGATGTCGGTGCTGCTGATAAAATGGCAGTGTATCGTGCGGGTAAGGATTTTATAGATCCAGATACCAAAGAGTTTTTGGGTATGGAAGCAAAAGCAATTGCCACAACGGCTGTTAGTTCTGTGAATAATGAAGTCCTCAGCTTAACAGTGTTGCGATCTAATGAAGAAATTCGTCAAGGTGACCGTTTACTTCACACTGAAGATAGAATAATAAACTCAACTTTCATGCCAAGTAAGCCAGACTTTGATGTTCGCGGTAAAATGATCTCTGTGAATACCGGGGTCGGCAATATTGGTCAGTATAATGTGGTAGTGGTTAACCGTGGCGAACGTGATGGCTTAAAAGAAGGTAATGTTCTCGCCATTTATAAAGATGGTGGTATTGTTCGAGACCCTTTCACGAAAGAAAAAATTGAGCTGCCTTCTGAACGTGCTGGTATTATGATGATCTTTGGAGTCTTTGATAAATTAAGTTACGGTCTCATTCTAAAAGCGACTAGACCTTTAGCGGTGATGGATGAGGTTAGAGCGCCATAATTTATTGAGTTTATTAATACCTGTATTCGAATCCCAAGCGGATTGTAGAATCTGGGCAATATAATACGAAGGCGCTTTCTTTTGGGGAACGCGCCTTTTTTGATCAAGGAAGATCGAAATGTCTGAAATTAGTTTTACGGGAAACTACCCTGTTTCACCTGCGTGTCTGGCTGTCCTCCAGCTTTCTAGTATTAAAGGTTTAGGGCTTAAATCTTTTCATCTCTTATATGATTATTTTTCAAGCGCAGAGAAGGTCTTGCAAGCATCCTACGAAGAGCTTCTTCAAGCGGGTATAAAACCTAAACTCGCTAAACAACTTGTGGAGTCTGAAAGTTCAGCAATGAGCCTATCAGAGCCTTATCTTGAGCGCTTATTCGAATGGGCATCGATTGATGATAATTATGTGCTTTGTATAGACGATGAGCTTTATCCATCGAGTTTAAAAGAAATTTATTGTCCTCCGCCTTTGCTATACATAAAGGGCCAGCTAAATGCATTTTCGTTAATGTCTGTGGGGGTAGTGGGCAGTAGAAGACCCACTTTGTCAGGGCAGTTACAAGCAAAAGAATTTTCACGGCAGCTTGCGCAGATGAAGGTTTGCGTGACCAGTGGGCTTGCAATCGGTGTGGATACCTATGCGCACCAAGGGGCGCTTGAAGTGGAAGGCGTGAGTTGCGCTGTTTTAGGTTCTGGTTTAGAAAGTATCTATCCCCGACAAAATAGAACGCTGGCTATGGCATTACAAGAGAGGGGCGTCTTGGTGAGTGAGTTGGCTTTAGATGTGGCTGCTTTGCCAGCTAATTTTCCAAGAAGGAATAGAATTATTTCAGGTTTATCGAAAGGTGTTCTTGTTGTAGAGGCGGGCTTAAAAAGTGGTTCTTTGATCACAGCAAACTTTGCTATCGAGCAAAATAGAGATGTCTTTGCGGTGCCGGGATCGATAGAAAACCCCTTATCGAAAGGGTGTCATGCGCTTATTAAACAAGGGGCATTCTTGGCTGAAAATGTTGATGATATTCTGAGTGTACTTGGTCCAGATCAAAGTAGCTTTAAACCGCTCAAGGCATTGTCTTCGAAATCGACAAAAGATTTCTCTCATTTGAATGCTGATGAGCAAAAAGTGGTTTCTGTACTGGGAAATCAAAGTACTTCATTTGATGACCTGCTGCATTGTCTAGGGATGGATGTAGGGCAGCTGAATACCTTGTTGGTAATGCTTGAGCTGAAAGGTGAGCTTTCTGCTGTCGCGGGTGGCTATCAACGACTATAGCCAGTAAAATTCCTGGTTTTGCAAGATGCTGTCTACTAAAGTTGTGATAGGTGCATAAGATGTATTCCAAACTGAAATGGCAAGCTAGTTATGCTGCACATGTCATGCGCCAAGGTGGCGTTGTGGCACATCCAACTGAAGCTGTTTGGGGTTTGGCATGTGATCCTTTTTCAGAAACGGCTGTTGACTATTTATTGTCTCTAAAGGGACGAGCTCTTGAAAAAGGTCTGATTTTGGTGAGCTCGGATCCATCTCATTTCTCAGAGCTATTAGCTCCTTTAAGTTCAGAACTTAGAGAGCGTTTTTTACAGCAGCAAGCTAGGCCAACAACCTGGATTGTGCCTGATGTCAATAATCAGGTGCCTGGCTGGCTAAAGGGCAGGCATTCGGGGGTTGCCGTTAGAGTGAGTAGGCATCCTGTTATTCAGGAAATAAGCCATCGTTTTGGGGGAGCCATTGTTTCGACTTCGGCTAACCCCGCAGGCAAGGCTCCAGCAATGAGCGTCAGAGAAATTCGACACTATTTTAAGGCGAAACTGGATTATGTCGTGTCAGGTTTCTTGGGAGCTGCGCTTCGCCCTTCTCAAATAATTGACTTGGAAAGTGGTCGAATTTTACGTGAATGATTTTTAGAAATGGATGATGAATCGTTTCGACTAACAAATGTGGAGTAGAGAATGTTAGAGCAAGTTAAGGCTTATTTGTTAGCTTTACAGGATGCTATTTGTGCCGGTCTTGAAAAAGTAGAAACAAGAGCTAACTTTGAAGAGGATGCTTGGTCACGTCCGCAAGGCGGGGGTGGTCGCACGCGGGTAATCACCAATGGCCAAGTATTTGAAAAAGGCGGGGTTAATTTTTCTCATGTTTATGGTGATAAGTTACCCGCCTCTGCGACGCAGGCTCGGCCCGAACTAGCTGGAAGAAACTTTCAAGCGATGGGGGTATCTTTAGTAATGCATCCTGAAAATCCTTATGTTCCAACATCGCATGCCAATGTGCGTTTCTTTATGGCAGAAAAAGAAGGTGAGGAGCCTATCTGGTGGTTTGGTGGCGGTTACGATTTAACACCCTATTATGGTTTTAAAGAAGATTGTCAGCACTGGCATCAAATTGCGGCTCAAGCTTGTGCGCCTTTTGGCGATAAGGTGTATAGCGAATATAAAAAATGGTGCGATGAGTATTTTTTTCTGAAACATCGAAATGAGGCCAGAGGCATTGGTGGATTATTCTTCGATGACTTAAATAAATGGGGCTTTGATAAGTCTTTTGCATTTATGCAAGCGATAGGGGATAGCTATTTGCCTGCTTACGTGCCTATTGTTGAGCGCAGAAAAGGTCATGGTTATACTGAAAGAGAGCGCCAATTTCAATTGTATCGAAGAGGTCGATATGTTGAGTTTAATCTGGTCTTTGATAGAGGAACCTTATTCGGGCTGCAATCCGGTGGTAGAACAGAGTCAATTTTAATGTCACTTCCCCCACTTGTCCGTTGGGAATATGATTTTCAGGCAGAGCCTGGTTCACCTGAAGCAGAATTAACTGATATTTACTTGCCGCATCAAAATTGGCTTAAAGAAATAAAAGGGTAATTGTTTATGGATCAATATGCCGTCGTGGGAAATCCTATTTCTCATAGCAAATCACCCCTAATTCATGCTTTTTTTGCTAAACAGTGTGCTCAAGAGTTAGCGTATTCAAAGCTAGAGTCGCCACTGAATGAATTTTCAGAATTTGTAAAAGGCTTTTTTTTTGGCAATGGTCCTTACTCTCAGTTAAGCACTAGGGGGCTTGGTAAAGGGCTAAATGTTACGGTTCCTTTTAAAGAGGAAGCATGGTCTTTGTGTTCACATTTAAGTAAGGATGCCAAGTTGGCGGGTGCGGTTAATACGCTCTATCTAAATGCTCGAAACGAGATATGTGGAGAAAATACCGATGGTATCGGCTTGGTAAGAGACCTCAAAAATCAAGCTCTTAGCTTGGAAGCAAAAAAAATATTAATAATTGGTGCCGGTGGCGCGGTGCGAGGCGTATTAGCGCCTATACTGAAGGAATTACCCAAAAAAGTTGTTGTGACAAACCGGACTTTATCAAAAGCAGATGTTTTAGTTAGCATTTTTTCTGACTTAGGTAATGTGACGAGCACCGGCTTGAGTCAACTAAATGAGTCCTTTGATATTGTTATTAATGGAACCTCTGCCAGCTTAGGTGGTGAGCTGCCTAATTTGCCCAGCACAATTTTTGCTCCATCGACTGTTGTCTATGACATGATGTATGCAAAACAACTGACGGTGTTTAATGCGTGGGCGAAGGCGCAAGGTGCAAGTGCTGTTTATGATGGTTTAGGGATGTTAGTTGAGCAGGCTGCAGAAGCTTTTTATATTTGGCGAGGCGTTCGCCCTAAAACTGAAGAAGTGATTCAATTATTGCGGGAAGCATAAGTCAGAGCATTCTTTAAATACTCATTAATTTATTCTGGTTTGTTATGTCGAATTAGAATATCAAGGCTTGGTAGATTATGGATTTAGCGACCCTTATCGGTCTTTTACTTGGTATTGCTATCGTAGCCGGTGCGATATTAATAGATTCCAGTATTCTGGATTTTGTTAACTTGCCAGGCTTGGTCATTGTGCTTATCGGAACCTTTGCTGTCACGCTCATTAAATACCGACTGAGCTCAGTTTTAGGCTCTTTCAAATTAGCATTTTCGACCGTCTTTCTTGAGAGAACTGTCAATCCGATCATACTTATTCAAAAAGTTCGTGAGTTGTCTGGAATAGTAAGAAAAGAAGGCATACTTGGTTTAGAAAATGTTGAAATTGAAGATCCATTTTTAGCGAAAGGTATTGCACTGAGTATTGATGGCCACCCCAGTGAGTTTATTGAGGAGCTGTTGATTCAGGAATTAGAGCAATCGATAGAGCGATACGCGGTCGCTGAAAAGGTTTTTAGAGGCGTGGCTGAGACCGCTCCAGGTTTAGGCATGTTAGGTACTTTGGTCGGCCTGGTGCAAATGCTTAACAATATGGAGGATCCTAATTCGGTGGGTCCTGCCATGGCCGTAGCCTTGTTAACCACGTTTTATGGCGCATTTATAGCGCAAATGATTGCTATTCCTTTGGCAGATAAACTGAGTCTAAAGGCGATGGACGAGCATCGTAATATGTCTCTAGTGATCACCAGTGTGCAGAATATTTTGAAGGGACAGAACCCGCGGGTCATTACAGAGGTATTATCTTCCTATTTACCGCCTGCTCAACGAGCCATTTTGAAAGCTGAAGAATAGTCCAATGAGAGCCATTCCAAAACCAAAGCCAAAAGAAAATAATGGAAGTGGATGGATAGTCACCTTTGCTGACTTGATGTCTTTGCTGCTGACTTTTTTCATTTTACTGTTGAGTTTTTCGAATATGGATTTGGAAAAGTATGAAGCTATGGCTGTTGCCATGACATCGTCTTTTGGTGTTTCTGCTTTGACAGGTAGCAATAATTTGGGTGGGAGTGTTATCTTCGCTGAACAGCCCGTTATTCCGTCACCTCCAGAGACGACAGAAAAACAGTCTGAATTAGAAAAAGAATTTGAAGATTTTGCTGAGAAAGGTATTGAGCTGCTTGAAGAGCCAACAGAACAAGCTAATGATGTGCAACAAATTGATCCGAATATTGATAAATTAACAGAGAACCTTGTGAGTGCTTTAAGCTCGGAGATTTTATCGAATGCCTTATCCGTAAGTTACGATGCAGACAAAGTCGTTGTTAGGTTTTCCGAATCTGCGACTTTTACATCAGGAAGCGTCGAGCTTAAGGAGGATATGTTTCCCATCATAGAAAAAATCGAAACAGTTCTATCTGAATGTCAAGGCGACATCATTGTTTCCGGTTACACCGATAACTTACCTGTCAACTCTAGGCGCTTCCGTTCTAACTGGGATTTATCTGCTGCGCGAGCAGTGAGTGTGGTTCATCAACTTATCTTCAATAATAAAATTGACCCGAATAGGGTTATGGCTGCGGGTAGGGCAGAAACCAATCCTTTGGCCAAAAATGATACTGCTGAAAGTCGAGCTAAAAATCGCCGTGTTGAAATTAATATTTATAGCCCTGAATGCAAACAAACGGACTGGGTATTTTAATTTAAGGTTTTTCCAGGCTTGGTCGTTTTACAAAGGTATTAATCTATCTTTCGTCCAGGTCTTTTGATCTATATAATGAGTTTTTTTTAAATTAGGTAAATGATCGTGAGTGGACCAAGTCAACCAAAAGTAGAAGATGAACAATGGAGTGATGAGCGAATCAAAGGCTTCTTGTCACTAAAACCGCAAGATGAAACAAACCAAGATTACCATATACTCATTCAGGCTTATCAGCATATGACGGCTGCTTTCTTTGCGCGTTTTATAGAGATGTTTGTTCGGGCGGGTCGCGATATTAATGCTAAATCGCTAGAGGGTGAAACCTTCTTATCGCGAGTTTCTTCACATAAAAGTTCAGCAGATTATACTGAAATACTGAAGCGGCACGGTGCCATTTAACAGCAAAAATATATGCAAAAAGCGTTTTTAAATTTAGGTGCACTATGATTGAACTCTATCAAAACCGGCCGAAGTTTGGTGTGCCGAATCTAAGTCCTTTTTGCTTAAAGCTCGAAACCTGATTAAAGATGTCATCATTGGACTAGGTCGTGACATATCTTGATGACCCTCGTTCTGCACCGCTAGGAAAGTTGCCTTATCGAATATCTCACTAAACAATACCATGTGGATCTGGATGCTTATTTGTATCGCTTTGGCGGTGTTTCTCGCTTATATGGCTTGTCAGCATTAAAGGTTTTTAGGAATAGTCATGTCGCTGTGATTGGTGTTGGCGGTGTTGGTTCATGGGCTGCAGAAGCATTGGCTCGCTCTGGGATAGGCTGTATTACATTATTTGATTTGGATGATATTTGTGTGTCGAATGTGAATCGACAAATTCATGCTTTAGACTCAAGCATCGGGAAAATGAAAATAGACGCCATGGCTCAACGGCTAAAGGATATAAATCCAGATATACAGGTAATTTCCGAACATACGTTTATTAGCCCTAAAAACATAGAAAAATATATCAGTACAGATTTTGATTATGTCTTTGATGCCACAGACAGTGTACCCGCCAAAACGGCTCTAATTGTTTATTGCTCACGACACAAAATCAAATTGATATGCTCGGGGAGTGCTGGTGGGCAAACTGACCCGACACTCATTCAGCTTGCAGACTTGAATAAAACGATCCAAGACCCACTACTTGCTAAGGTTAGAAATAATCTTAGGCGCTTGCATGGTTTTTCCAGGAACCCAAAGCGTAAATACCGTATAGACTGCGTGTTTTCAACTGAACAACTTCGTTATCAGCAAGCTGATGGTTCCGTATGTCAGCAAAGACCAAGTAGTTCAGGCCCGGTAAAACTGGATTGTGCATCAGGATTTGGTTCAATAAGTCATTTGACAGGATCATTTGCTTTTATTGCGGTATCTCAAATTTTAAAGAAGCTCGCTTTATCAGCAGAATGAACTTTACTTGTAAGATTATTTGAACATTCTTTTTATCAGGTGAATCCTATCTATTTGAATCCACTAATTGGAAAACCGTTTTTTTATGGTTGAATTACAACTTATTTCTCTTGCCAGTATTGGTGTGATCTCTCTAGTGTGCCAATGGATAGCTTGGCAGTTAAGGCTGCCTGCAATCCTTTTTTTACTCTTGGCCGGGGTTATCGTTGGGCCTTGGTTAGGTTTGTTGTCTCCCGATGCGCTTTTTGGTGACTTGCTTTTTCCGATCGTATCGCTTGCTGTTGCCGTTATTCTTTTTGAGGGAAGTTTAACACTTAAGTTTTCTGATCTTAAAGAGCATGGAAAAATGGTGAGAAACTTGCTCATTTCGGGTTCCATTGTGACATGGATAATCGGAACGCTTGCCAGTAAGTTTTTTGTCGATATTTCATGGTCTGTCGCCACATTGTTTGGTGCGATTGTGGTTGTCAGTGGTCCGACTGTTATTATGCCTTTATTGCGTGCGGTTAAGCCGAATGGCCGTATTACCAATATTCTGAAATGGGAAGGCATCGTTATTGACCCGATTGGTGCTCTCCTTGCCGTACTGGTCTTTGAGTTTGCCTTATCAAATGGCTTGGGGCGTGGCCAGGCTGCTGAGCATGTGTTAATTACCTTTGGTTCAAGCTTGGTATTAGGTACTATTTTGGGCTGTAGTGCCGGTTACTACCTTGGTTTGACTTTAAGGAATCGTTGGTTGCCGCACTTTTTGCAAAATGCGGGAACCTTGACGTTTATGTTAGGGGTTTTTGCCTTTTCTAACTTTTTGGTACATGAATCTGGTTTATTAACTGTCACCATTATGGGGATTTGGTTAGCTAACATGAAGGGTGTGCCGGTAGAAGAAATTCTTGAATTTAAAGAATCCCTGAGTGTTTTATTAATTTCAGCCTTATTCATATTGCTTGCAGCAAGAATGGAACTATCCATGCTAAGCATGCTTGGGTGGGGGCCACTATGGGTGATATTGATATTAATGTTTGTCGCGCGGCCACTTGCCGTCTGGATTGCTGCATTTAAAACGGATCTGAGCTGGCAAGAAAAAACCTTTTTAGGCTGGGTCGCTCCTCGAGGTATCGTGGCCGCTGCTGTTTCTGCTTTGTTTGCCTTTAAATTAGAAAAGGCCGGTTATAGTGATGCAAATGCTTTAGTGTCTATGGTGTTTCTGGTCATCATGGTCACGGTTATTATTCAAAGTATTACCTCTCGTTCATTGGCTAGAATATTAGATGTAAAGGAGGAAGATAATAATGGTTTTCTTTTTATTGGTGCCAATGCTGTCGCAAGAGCTTTGGCAAAAGCTTTAGTGGCTAAAAATATACGGGTTATTTTATCCGATACCAGTTGGGAAAATGTGAGGGCGGCTAGGATGGCAAATTTACCTGTCTATTATGGTAATCCTGTTTCGGAGCATGCTGAAAATCATTTAGATTTAACTGGGATTGGTCAAATGCTCGCTATATCACCTTATAAGCAGTTAAATACGCTATCAACCTATCATTATTTAGATTTATTTGGTGGCGGTAATGTATTTGGTTTACCAGAAGGGGATCAAGATGTCAGAGCAAGTCACCAGTCTTCTGAAAAGTATGTCGAAACACGTACACAATTTGATGAAAAGGCGACATTTGCTAAATTAGCAAGTTTATTGAGTAAGGGGGCAAGCATAAAGATAACCCAGCTTTCTAAGGAGTTTACCTTCGAAGATTACTTAAAAAAGCATGGAAATCGTTTAACCTTATTGTTTGCGCTAAAACCTGATAAGGAGCTTGTTCCGCTAGGTCAGGCTGATAAGCTTTTGCCACAAGAAGCTTGGGAAATAATCTCTTTGATTCAACCAGCGCCCCCGGAGCCAAGTGAATCAGAAAAGGAAACCAAGCCAGTAACAGGGAAAGCTTAGTTGTTGCCGTGGTGAGGGTGGTCGATACGATTAATCAGCGCTCTGGCAAAATCTTTTCGAGTAATAATACCTACAAGTTTGCCATCATCTAAAACAGGTAATCTGCGACGACCTTTATAAAAATAGTCTGCACATTTGATAATGTCATCATCTTGTTTGACAACGTCTACCTCTGTCGTCATATGGTCAGCAACACGGTCACCGACTTGTTGAAAATATCCATCCATTAAGGCTTCTTTTAGGCAATCGATTTCGGAAATGATTCCTACGAGTTTACCTTCATTGTCGATAACCGGGCCACCTGAATGTCCTTGTTTTACGAGTCTTCGTAAAGCAGAAATGATGCTGTCTTCAGGTTTGAAGGTGGTAACTTTGTGGTTCATGTAGTCTTGAATTTTAACTGAATGCACGATGTGAGCTCCTTGTGAATTTTTCTGCAAATCATGGCATGAACTTTTCTTCATAGCTAGTCTATGGCATGAAAAAGTTAATGGCTTTGCTGAGGTCGTAGCGCCTTTTAGTTGTGCAGCTACTGATGTTATTTATTTTATTTAAGGGTAGCCCATGATCAAAATCTTTCTACCTTGCTCACTATATTGATGATATTTACTCCTGATTAAGCTTGGTGCCTTATCAGGGGAGAAGGGCACGAAACCGATGGCGGTATAAAAATCTTCTAAGTCCTTAAAAGGAAAGCACCAGCACGAGCGGTTCATTAACGAAGGCTTTAACTGTTCAAGAAAGTATTTCCCCAGGCCATTTCTTTGCAGTTCTGGCAATACAACCATGCTTCTGAGAATTAAATAGTCTGCGGTTTTGACTAATCGGGCTGCAGCAATAATGCGATTTTGTTGCGAAATTTCCCTTAGGATAAATACTTCATCTTTTCTTCCGACTTGATTGAAATAATGTGCAGTTTTATAAAAGCGTTTTACCAGGGCGTAATGACTGGGAGGGACTTGTTCAAAATGGAAATCGCTGGAATTATTCATGGATTATTTATCATTTAGCCATTTATTTTTTCGCTTTTGATCGCTGTCTTTTGCTTCAACCCAAACACTGCTGTCTTGGTTGATTTCTTTTTTCCAAAATGGCGCATCCGTTTTCAGGTAGTCCATTATGTATTCACAGGCGGCAAAAGCATCTGCTCTGTGCGCGGAACAGACACCGACGAATACAATTTGCTCTGAGAGCGTTAAGGCGCCAACTCTATGAATGACTTTAGCGTGATATATATCCCACTTTTCTTTGGCTTGTTCAATCAGCCTTAGAAGGCACTTTTCTGTCATGCCAGGGTAATGTTCCAAAAACATACCCTGTATGTCTGGTCTATCTCCAAACTCGCGGACTAAGCCAGTAAAGGTACAGATAGCGCCTGTTTGCTTTGCTTTGATATCGCGAAGCAGTCGGTACTCTTCTTCAATAGAAAAATCTTTATGTTGGATAGCAACGCTAGATTTAATGTTTTCCAAGATGCCTACCCTCCAGTAACGGGTGGAAAGAATGCAACTTCATCACCGAGCTTTAATTTTGTATTTACATCGGATATTTCCTGATTAACAGAAATGATAAGCTGTGGGTTTTGTAAAGCACTTAGCCAGGGTTCGCCTCTTTCTTGGAGCTTATCTAAAAGATCTTTCGGAGTCTGAATACCTTGCATGTCTGTCCAGTGCTCATGGTCAGTGTTCAGCTTCTCTCGGAGGCTGGCAAAAAATAATATATTCATCATGCAGACCTTAGGTTAATGATTAAATGGATAATCTTAATTGTTGAGATTAAGTAGCGTATCAAAAGGCATAAAATTGACCAAGTCGCCTTGCTTAGGTGCGGTGTTTTCCATAATAACAGCCAATCCGTCTGCCCAGCAGGCTGAGCTGAGCATGCCAGAACTTTGGTTAGGGTGCAGCTCTAGTCTGTTATCTTGGTTTCTGATGACCCGTAAAAACTCACGGCGAATGCCCGCTTTTTTAATGTCAAAATTAATGGGAAGAGAAAATGCTTTCGGGAGTACGCTGTTTAAGCCTTGTTTATGTAATAAGAAAGGTCTTGCCAATATCATAAAGGTAACAAATACAGCGCCAGGGTTGCCCGGAAGGCCCAGAATGGGGGTGTTATTGATCTTGCCTAGCATGACTGGTTTGCCGGGTTTTATGGCTACTTTCCAAAACGCTACTTCACCTAAAGATTTAATAGCGCTTTGAATATAGTCTTCTTCACCAACAGATGCTCCTCCTGTGGTAATAACCATATCAGCTTCAGATGCTGCTTTTTTGAGTGCTGAAAGGGTACTTTCGAGCTTATCAGGGATGACGCCTAAATCTATAATTTCAAAATTTAAACTTTGAAGAAAACCGCTGAGCAAGTATCGGTTCGAATTGTAAATTTGGCCTTCTTTTAGGCTAAGCCCTGGTTCAATCAACTCATTACCGGTCGATAAAATGGCTATTTTTAAAGCTTTATAGACTGATACTTCAGAAATGCCAATGGACGCAATCAAAGCAAGTTTTTGGGGAGTTAATACAGAGCCTCTGCTCAATATGTGGGCGCCAGAGGATATGTCTTGCCCCTTTGGGCGAATGTTCTGGCCAGGCATTAAATTTTCTGAAATAGAGATCTGCCTACCTTCGTTATGCAGACGTATGTTCTCTTGCATGACCACGCAATTTGCACCGTCAGGTATGTTTGCGCCTGTAAATATTCTGGCAGCGGTGTTTTTTTCTAAAGCTTTTGGGGCAGAGCCTGCCGGAATTCTTTGTGATATAGGCAGTGGTTTTTCAGGGTGGTAGTTTTCTATGTTAAGCGCATAACCATCGACAGCGCTATTATCTGCTGGCGGAACATTCAAGTTGGAGTATATATCTATTGCAAGAACGCGCTTGAGTGCTTGAGCAATTGGGATTTTTTCAGTGGCTAAGCCGCTTGGATTGTTTGCGCTAGCATTCTGTGTGTTCGCCGCCAGAAGCTCGGCAAGCGCTTCATCTAAATTTTTAAGTGCATTTTTGGAGCGGGTGTCACAGCAGGCGCTATTCATAGTTCATCTCTGTTGATAAAGCGTAAGTCCAGCTTACTAAAATTGATTCTTCAAGATAGTGTAGTAAATCTGAAATAGTATAAATGTTTCGCTTGTTTTGCAGAACAATAAAGTAAAGATAAATAAAGCTCATTGATACCAATCAAGCTTTCTTATTGAAAAGCGAGTTCATTTTAGGTATTCGAGCAGTATTTCAGGTTTGATATTAACAAGCTTGTAATAAAAAATAGAATATTACTGGATATTGTGTATAATCTGTTCTATCTTTATTGAGCTTGTGAATTAGCAAGTTCTGGCATTTCTGCCATATTAATCCTACAACAACTTCTTTTTGCAGTACTCCGCTGTATCTAATCATAAAATATTGAACTATGAATCTTACCGAACTTAAGAAAAAAAGCGTTCCTGAACTTCTAGACATTGCTGCCGAAATGGGCCTTGACAACCTAGCCCGATCAAGAAAACAAGCCGTTATTTTTACCATCTTGAAGCGTCACGCTAAAGGTGGCGAGGATATATTCGGTGATGGCGTCCTTGAAATTTTACAAGACGGCTTTGGTTTTCTTCGCTCTGCAGAGGGCTCATATTTAGCTGGACCAGATGATATCTATGTTTCACCTAGTCAAATTAGGCGGTTTAACCTAAGAACAGGTGATACTGTTGCAGGTAAAATTCGTCCACCTAAAGAAGGTGAACGCTATTTTGCATTATTGAAAGTTAGTGAAATTAACTTCGATAAGCCTGAAAATTCCAAAAACAAGATTTTATTTGAGAACTTAACGCCACTGTTTCCGAATGAGCGTTTATTTCTTGAAGCGGGTAACGGCAGTACTGAAGATTTATCTGCGCGAATCCTTGATCTTGTTGCTCCCATTGGGAAAGGTCAGCGTGGTTTGGTGGTTTCTCCACCCAAAGCGGGTAAAACCCTGATGATGCAGAATATTGCCCAGTCAATTGCTCGAAATAATCCCGAATGTCATTTAATGGTTCTTCTTATCGACGAGCGTCCAGAAGAAGTAACTGAAATGCAGCGTTCTGTTCGTGGTGAAGTGGTTGCAAGTACGTTTGATGAGCCTCCAGCACGACATGTTCAGGTGGCTGAAATGGTGATAGAAAAATCTAAACGACTGGTTGAGCATAAGAAAGATGTCGTTATTATTCTTGATTCGATTACCCGTTTAGCGAGAGCCTACAACACGATTATCCCATCTTCAGGTAAGGTTCTTACCGGTGGTGTGGATGCACACGCATTAGAACGTCCAAAGCGTTTCTTTGGTGCTGCGCGTAATGTTGAAGAAGGCGGCAGCTTAACGATTATTGCAACCGCTTTGGTCGATACCGGCTCTAAGATGGACGAAGTGATCTACGAAGAGTTCAAAGGTACGGGTAACATGGAAGTGCATTTGGATCGTCGTTGTGCTGAAAAACGTGTTTATCCTGCGATTAATATTCGTCGCTCAGGTACACGTCGTGAAGACTTACTGATGGCTGAAGATGAACTTCAGCGAGTATGGATTCTGAGAAAGCTTCTTCATAGCATGGATGATGATTTGGCTTCACTTGAGTTTTTACTGGATAAGCTGAAGGATTCAAAAACCAATGATGAATTTTTCTTATCCATGAAAAAAAGATAAGAGATAACTATCTCTGATCAAAAAAGCCGGTTTTTTAACCGGCTTTTTATTAACTAGATTTTTTGTATGCTAGTTTAGTGGTACTTACTTAAGCCGTCTTTCCCGCGCAGGCGATGTATGGACTCCACCAACCTAATTACGTAGGCTA
>TARA_R110001592_G_scaffold105385_3_pt1 | contig 120724 bp, 78 predicted proteins | sample TARA_R110001592 | Tara Oceans TARA_R110001592 (sample SAMEA4398387) | marine metagenome | biome: Polar Biome; feature: [SRF] surface water layer (ENVO:00010504); material: water (ENVO:00002006), including particulate matter (ENVO:01000060) such as... | depth 5 m
CTACCATCAAACCACCCTAAGGCTTCGGCTCCGCTCAGCCACCGGGTTGAATTGTGGTTATTTACTTTCATGCGTCTAACACACCTACTTTTTTGCAATGGGACTGCCTCTATTTCTTTCAAGCACAACCTACAAGTCAGGAGAGAATGCCAATAATATCATAGCATGTTTTTTCCAATTATGGTATCTTTTAATATATTCTTTCGCAAGAAGCGCGGGGGCATGCCAGAGAACGAGCCGGCGTTGGGCCATGCGGGGAGGAGTTTTCTGCTGGCTTGATTTTTCTTTGCTTCGTTTCTTTTCATCAATGCCTGTCCTGATGCCTAGCAAGTCAGGGCCTGTTTTGAAACGAAGTAACTCAGGGCCTGTCCTGAAGCGGAGCAACACAGGGCCTGTCCTGTTGCCTAGCAAGTCAGGGGAAAAGAAATGAAGAGGTTGAAAATATCTTTGCAGAGGGAATTAAAATTTTAACCTCTCCAATAGGCTAAGCCAAATACCCTATCATCAAACCACCCTAAGGCTTCGGCTCCGCTCAGCCACCGGGGAAGAGGTGGTTTCCTTTATTATTCCATCTTATAATTTACTCGATAATTAAGATGCTCCAGAGGAGCAAAATTTTTGTAGCATATGAAGTTAGATTCGATTATTAGCTCCAGAGGAGCGGCACCTTTTTGATTCATACCTTTCCAATAAAGGCAGCTTTTAAACTATGCTATCGCAAGAGGCGCGGGGGCATGCCAGAGAACGAGGCAGCGTCGGGCCATGTGGGGAGGAGTTTTCTGCTGGATTGATTTTTCTTTGCTTCGTTTCTTTTCATCTAAGCCTGCCCTGATGCCAAGCAAGTCAGGGGAAAAGAAATACAGAGGTCAAAAAAATCTTTGCAGCAGAGAATTAAAATTTTAACCTCTCTAATGGGCTAAGCCAAATGCCTTACCATCAAACCACCCTAAGGCTTCGGCTCCGCTCAGCCACCGGGGAAGGGTAGTTTCCTTTATTTATTATTTGCGATTCGTCAGAATAAATCCCTCTCGATTGTGGTCGGGACGAGCTCTGCGCACCCTTTTAAGGGTGATTTGGAAGCGATTAGGTTAACGGATACGATATTCACATTGGCTTTCTCAGCCCGATGAAATAATACTCCATCAGCAATAAATTATCATTTCAGCAATTCCCCCTTTTTCTCAAAGGGGGCAGGGGGGATTTTTACGAGAATGAACAATAAAACACGAATGATTTTTTAGAATTTGACTTGACCTAAAAGAGTTTACTGATATTAATTTAAATACTGCTATCGGTTAACAGATTACGGAAGAAATCCCCCTTTGTCCCCCTTTTTAGAAGGGGGATTTTGATTTTATAGGAATGCTGCTTGCGTTACAAACTTTACATTGGGTCAGTCCAATAAGCGAATCAGAAGGGGTAGGCGTAACAGTCACGAAGCCCATTCCCTATTTATAATCCAAACTCATATTTTTCAAGTCATAGCCTATATAAAGAGGGCCATAGCCAAAATCGTAAGACATAATTCCTCCCAGGTTGGGCTCAAACTGATTTTTCATAAACAGACTGTAAATGCCTTGATTAAAAGCCTTCATGTCAAAGGAGAAAACCACATATAGTGTCTTGGATTGTTTGGCGGGTATCTCTGCCTGGTTGGAAGGTACTTCTCCCAAATTAATTTCACCCATATCTTTTGGCTTAACATACATGGTGAAAGGTTGACCTCCAGGTAGGATAACACTGGAACGAAATATAGGGATACTAATGGGAAATTCATTTTGATTCTTAAATGTAAAAGGAATTAAGATTTCAAACCCCCTGGTCTGTGGTCCGGGAAGCTGATCCGGGAAAACAGTGTATTTAAACTGATTATAGGAAGTTTGGAAAATATCCCACTTTTCTGAGGCATCAGGAAAACCTGCGGGATCAAGAATATTGTCTACAAAATAATCAGTCAGCTTAAAGCTACTGTTTCGGTACATTAGTGCCTTTGTATTGTTCCATTTAGTATTGATTTGACTGTCGAAAGGCCTAATCAAGTCAAGCATGTAATTTTCAATTTTCACATCCTTGGTCCGGAATATATTTTCAATGACTGGGTCTGGAACAGGAACAGTCATACTCACTACAGCATCAATAAAAGGATCCTTTAAACCGGCCATTTCTCCGTTAACCAGTAAATCTCCAAATGGAATCAAAGCTGTTTTGATGGCATTGGGGTTAATCAGGTTGCTTCCTTCCCCTAAAAGCTTGATTTCAATTGGTTGGTTTGACTTGCTGATCACAGGAGGTGCCGGGATTTTTATTTGGGCGCTGTGTTCATAGGAAAAATCAAACTTGCTGATCTTTTTTTGGAGCAGTTTGTTGAGGTAGGGTTTCAATTCGGAAGACTCCAGATCAAAATCCTCACTGACAGCCAATTGAAAATTCGGCAACATATTGGTGTAATCCGTAAGGTCCAGTTCTATGGCCGACCTAAAAGTGATATTGTTGTTTTTGCCCAACAATTGCCTCAACTGATTAGAATTTATAGTAAAGGAATAATTAAGCAAAGTGGTGGATTTGGGGGGCACCAAAACCCCTTCATGGGTTTTGGCCAATCCTATGTCTTTTCCATCAACAAATATCCCCATGACATGATCAGGAATGGGCAATTCTTTTTTGTAAGGATTGCTGATTTCATATACCAGATCAAAATTAACGGCAAAATCTACAAGGGATGTTTGGTCAAACTTAACATTAAAAGACTGTTGTTTGGCCCTTGGCAACATGTCTTCAAGCACCATCAGGTTGGTACTGCAGCTTAATAATAAGCAAGATCCTATAAATAGTAAGAACTGAATAATTCTAGGTGTTTTCATGAGAGGTTGTGTTTTGAGTGGTTATTTTATCTTCAATCTATTGATACATAGTAGAATGAAACGTACTAAAGGTAGCTCAAAATGCCGGTTTTTTTCTGTGTCATGGGAAAAGGGTGATGATTACACCACTTAAAATCATATTTTACAATTTGATTCTTCCCATTTTCGCAGACATGTGCTTTGATTCCATTTGCCCTGAAGCCTCCTTAAGTACTAGCTACCTTTTCAATTCTGGCGGAAGAAAACGAGGTATGAAAATCAACACATGATGACCATCGATTTAAATCGGTTAGATAATTTCATTTATTTTCGTAAATTGAAATATTATAATAAAATCCTATTATAAGCTATTTTAATTAATTACCTATATTGCAAATAACCATTTACCAGGAGTGATTGTGAGCAATTAACTTAAACCCAGATCTTGAGACCCCTAATTTACCATACTGATAAGGATTTGGTATGTTCCCTAAGGCAAGGGGATATAAAAGCTTTTGATGAATTGTATTTCCGCTACCTTCCAAAATTACTTGGTTTTGCTTATAGGTACCTTAGCGACGAAATTGAGGCAGAAGAGGCGGTACAGGTGATATTCATCAAAATATGGGAAAGGAGAAAAACACTTAATGAAAACCGAAACTTCAAATCCTATTTGTTTCAATCTGTAAAAAATCAATTGCTCAATAAACTTAGGGACCAAAAGAAAAACTGTACTATCGAGGAAATACCTGAGAAATATTGTGTCAGCACTGATAATGTATTTGAAAAATTATCTTTTAAAGAACTGCAGCATACTACCACAGCCCTGATTAAATCCCTTCCCAAAACACAACAAAAGGTGTTTCTTTTAAGTAAATTTGAGGGGCTGAGCAATGAGGATATAGCTTTCCAGTTAAGTCTTTCCAAAAGAACCGTCGAACATCATATTTATTTGGCTACCAAGTTTCTTAAGGGAGAGTTAATCCATAAAGTGTCTATATATGGGCCATTAATTTTGTTTTTTTTTAGTAGTTAATACTAGCGTAGGAATACCAACGTACCTGTACCTGTCTGTTACATAATTTTCTATACTATCATTTAAAATTGTTTCGAATTCTTAAAAGGTAGCCCCTCAATTAGAAATGAAATTTTTCCGGTTATTCTACCGGGAAGAGAAGTTTATCAAAATAATTTTCGATTTTTTTAAGTAATAAGTCGGTGTCAGGTGTAATGCTTAAAATGAAATAATATTTTGGAGGAGGAAAAGTTAATAAGATTTTTAAATAACCATACTACGCCCAAGGAAAACAGGGAGGTATTGGATTGGTTGAGTAAAGCTGACTCGGAAGACAAGTTCTTCAGGATGCTTCACGAAAACTGGAATTCAGAGGAGACGGATAAGGTAAGTAAATTGAAACAGGAGCAAATATTGGGTAATATTCATCATGCAACTTTAAAAAGCTCAAAGGCTCCCAAGGGAAAGCAGGTTTTTCATCAATTTTTTAAATTTAGTAAGGTTGCCGCTACTTTCCTTTTGTTTATCTTTTCTGTTTACTTTCTATATGAGGGCATTGTTTTAAAGGAAGATCAAGTAGAAATGACAGGTATTCCAGTTGTAGAAATCCGAAAGCAAACTACCGCCGGTGAAAAACTAAGGTTAACCCTCCCTGACGGCTCAGCGGTAATTGTAAATTCTCTGTCCACGATCACCTTTTCTTCTGATTTTGGTAGTAGCAATAGAGAAATAGCACTTGAAGGTGAAGCTTTCTTTTCGGTAGCTCCAAATAAAAACCTGCCTTTCAAAGTGAAAACCGGCCCTGTGATTACCACTGCATTAGGCACTGCCTTTAATGCCTATGCCCGAGATGAGGGGGTTAAAATTTCGCTCACTGAGGGCAAAGTCAATGTAACCAAAGAAGAACAATTGCTTACCCTTATGCCGGGAGAAATGGCTACAGCGCAGCAAAATGGTTTTTCAGATTTATCCAAAGGAAAATTTGATCCGGCCCAAACAACGCTTTGGAAGGAAGGTAAGATTCGGTTTAAAAGTAAACCTTTCAAAGAGATTCTTCAGTCCCTTGAGACTTGGTATGGGGTTCGTTTCGAAATGAAAAGGGATGAGAATAGAAAAGTCTCGGGCTTGTTCAATAATGAAAGCCTTGAAGACATCCTGACAGGTTTGAGTTTCTCTCTTGATTTTGACTATCAGATTAATCAAAAAAATGTAGTTATAAAATTTTAATTGCCTATGAAATAAAAACAAAAAGCAGGATAAAATTCCCATCGCCAAATGAAACATTTTACCCTGCCCGCTTTAAAGAAATCAATTCAATAAAACACCCAAAATTATGAAAAGAAAAATACTATACCTAATAAAGATGGTATCCAAAAACCTGCTATACGGCTGTTTACTGCAATGTTTGTTTCTGACTACCTTGCTGGCCAATGATTCCAAAGCCCAGATCAAACCGATCGATGAAACATTCCTCCGAATGTCCAATAAGGACTGGAGTGTACGGGAGGTGTTTCACAACCTTGAATCCAAAACAGACTATGTTTTTATTTTTCCGGATGACCTGCTTAGTGAGAAAGATTCGGTTAGATTAAAGACCGGAAAACAATCTGTCAATGACATATTGGTACAGGTAGCTCAATCTTCTAAGTTGAAGTTCCGGCAGGTAAATAATTCCATATATGTAGGGGGATCAAGTCAAACAAATCAAGCTGAAGAAGTTACCATAAGTTTTGATTTCATAGAAATCTCCGGAAAAGTTGTAGACGAAAATGGGCAGCCTATCCCGGGTGCAACGGTTCTGGTTGAAGGGACTAATACTGGAACTGCTACCGACCTTGATGGCAATTTTTCTATGGAAGTGGCAGAGGGATCTGTACTGCAGTTTTCCTTTATAGGCTACGAATCTCAACGCATTACGGTTGGTAACCAATCAAGTCTGACCATTACCTTAATTGAAGACCAGTCATCACTGGAGGAAGTGGTGGTAGTAGGGTATGGAACGCAGAAAAAAGTCAATGTAATAGGTTCTGTAAGTCAAATTTCATCTGAAGCGATTGAAAATCGTCCTGTACAGCAACTATCTCAGGCAATCACAGGCCAAATGCCCGGTGTTACGGTGATACAAAGATCAGGTAGACCAGGTCAGAGTGGTGGTGATATAAGGATCAGAGGAGTAGGTTCCTTTGGGGCCACACCTGATGCATTGATCTTAATTGATGGCATACCCGGAAATATGAATGACATTAATCCTGATGATGTACAATCGATCTCTGTATTAAAGGATGCTTCCTCAGCAGCGATTTATGGAGCAAGGGCAGCAAATGGCGTTATCCTGGTAACTACTAAAAATGGGTCAGCTAAGAAATTGACTGTAAGTTACAATGGATATGTAGGTTTTAATCAACCTACTCAGTTACCTCAATTTGTGGACTCCTGGGATTATGCAGCCATGTATAATATTGCCTCAGGAAGCAATAGTTACACGGCTGAGGACATTGAGAAATACAGGTCCCAATCAGATCCGGATAATTATCCAAACACTCGGTTCTTAGATCATGTGTTTGCTGGAGATGGTACTCAAACAGGGCACACCTTGACCTTGAATGGTGGAGATGAAAACAACAAATACTTTCTTTCAGGGGGGATATTAAGTCAGGAAGGTATTGTTCCAAAAAACGACTATACCCGTTACAACTTAAGGTTAAATCTTGAAAATAAATTGGGGGAAAGTTTGAAATTAACAACGAGACTGTTTGGATCGATAGAGGAGCGAAATGAGCCTCAGGCAACTGCCAATAAAGGGGGAGAGCTCAGTGATCAACTGATCCAGAACGCCATCAGGTATCCTGCAATTTTTCTGGGTCAGGCTTCCAACGGTGACTTTGGTATTGGTCCCGAAAGTGGGGGAACTCCTGTTTCTTGGTTGCAATCTGATTCCTATCTGACTAACCCTAGAACCCGTGTTGGAATAAATATGAAACTGGATTGGACGCCGGTTCAAGGTTTGGTTTTTTCGGCAATTGGAGGGTATAATTCTTTTCTACTTGAACAGCGTTCTTACCTAGCCTCTCAAAGGTTAAATGACAATATCATACATGACCAATCCTATCTGAACCAATTCAGTAATAAGGAGATTTTTAAAACAGCGCAATTTTTAGGTGAATATTCCAAAAGTTTTTCTAAAAATTCCATCGATTTTCTCGTGGGTTATACTTTTGAAAATCAAGTCAATACCTATTTTAACGGCTATAGACAAGATTTTCCAAGTAATGATTATACAGTCATAGGAATGGGAGGAGCTGATAACCAAAGAGTAGGTGGTTTCGATGCTGAATGGGCCATTCAATCCCTTTTTACCAGAGTAAAGTTCAATCATGATGAAAAATACCTATTTGAAACTACATTCAGGTACGATGGTTCCTCTCGGTTTCCTGAAGACAATAAATATGCCCTCTTTCCTTCCATGGCAATAGGTTGGAGACTTTCAAACGAGGATTTTTTAAAAAACTCCTCTTGGCTTTCTGATTTGAAGCTGAAAGCTTCTTGGGGGGTATTGGGCAATCAGAACATAGGTAACTACCCTTACCAGACAGTGCTGGAGTCAGGAAGAAATTATCCCCTGGGAGGTGGTATTTCCACGGGTGCGGCCTATTCGGTATTTAGAGACCCAAATATTAAGTGGGAATCAACCGAAACAACAGACGTAGGTGTTGAAAGTAGCTTTTTACAAGGAAAATTAAGTTTTAACGCCACCTATTTTAAGCGAAAAACGACAGATATTCTTTACCAGCCTACCGCTAGTGTTTCATCGGTGTTAGGAGTAGGCATTGGCGAAGTAAATACCGGTGCTGCTAAAAATACAGGATGGGAGTTTGATTTTGGTTTCAGGGAAAGAGTAAATGATTTTCAATATTCCATTTCAGGAAATTTTTCAATCATCAACAATGAGATTGTTACTTTAGGACTTGGGAATGTGGAGCAGCCAAATGGTTTGGTAGGCAATGGCTCTAGTTTGTTTGTCGGTTTTCCTATGGAAATGTATTATGGTTATAAATCAGATGGTGTATTCTTAAACCAAGAAGACATCAACACATGGCCCAGCCAATCCTCCATTACACCCAACCCTGTTCCTGGTGACATTAGGTATCTTGACATTAGTGGCCCCGACGGTGTGCCTGATGGAAAGGTAGATCCTACTTATGATAGAACTTATCTAGGGAGTAGAATACCCAAATATACCTATGGACTAAATTTAGGTTCCAAATATAAGAATTTCGATATCTCCCTGTTTATTCAGGGAGTTTCAGGAGTAAGTGGTTTGTTAGATGGATATGCTGGTCTAGCATTTTTTAATTTAGGTAATATTCAGCAGTGGCAAATGGATGGAAGGTTCAATCCTGACAGTCCAGAGCGATATCCTGCCTATCCGCGGCTTGAGGTTATTACGAATAGTGGGACCCCAAATACAGTTTCATCAGACTTCTGGGTAACCAACGCCTCCTATTTAAGGATTAAAAACATGCAATTTGGGTATACATTACCCAATGAAACCTTGGACAGGATAGGCTTGCAAAACCTTAGAATTTACCTTAGTGGAGAAAATATCCTTTCTCTGACTTCCTACTTTGATGGTTGGGACCCGGAAATAAATACTGGCGGGGCATATTATCCTATTTTATCTACCTATACCCTAGGTGTAAATGCCAGGTTTTAATCTGAAATAATTTAAAGTTAAAATGACTTCAATTATGAAAAACATTAAAATATATATTCTCAGCTTACTTTTACTAGGATCTTTTTCGGCCTGCGATGAAAAGCTTGACCAGTTTCCTACAGACGCATTTGCAAGTGGTACCTTTTGGACATCTGAATCCAATGCCCTTATAGCTTTGACAGGCATGTATCGTGGTAATATTGAATTTGGAACTCAAGTGGTGCCATCTGATTGGTGGACTTATTGTGGCATCGTCTTTTTAGAATTTGCTACTGACAATGCTTATGACAGAAGAGGAGATAATTCTACCTATAACCGACTTACGGACGGAACCCTTCTTCCCAACAACAATGTAGTTGATGGTTATTGGAGTGGCTCCTACAGAAGAATAGCCATTGCCAATGATTTCTTAGAAAATATTGACTTGGTAAGTATGCCTCAAGAAAAAATTGACAGGATGAAAGCCGAGGCAAGGTTTATCAGAGCCACTCAATATTTTTATTTGTCCCAGTTTTGGGGGGATGTACCTTTGGTTACAAGTACTTTAACACCTGATGAGGCAAATAATGTGGAAAAATCTGATAAATCGGTAGTCGTTGACTTTGTTGATACCGAATTGAAAGCAGCTATAGAAGCCTTGCCCCGATTTTCCTCCCTTGGGGCTCCTGAAATTGGAAGAGCTAGCAAACAAGCAGCCATGGCCTTTCTTGGACGACTCTACCTGTCCGAAGAAAGATTTGATGAAGCCTCAGCCACCTATAAGCAAATCATAGACTACGGGGACAATGAGTTGGCTTCCGATTATGGCTCACTTTTTACACCCCAAAATGAGAATAGTTCGGAGAATATATTTAGTTCTCAATTTGTTTCAGGACTGGCTCCAAATGCCCTACCTCAGCACGCTTTTCCTGCGGCATCAAGTGGGTGGCACATAGTCAATCCACTGGGAAGCTTGGCCGAAGCCTATGGTTTTGATGATGGATCCGATTTTTCTTATGATGATCCTAAATTTATTCAGGAAGACATGGGAGCAAATAGAGATCAGCGCTTTAGAGATACCTTTATCTGGAATGAATCTACTTTTCAAGGAAAGAGGTATGTCTGTCATCCTGATTCCTCTCAATCTGTTGATCAACTGACCTATTCCAAACAGGCCACAAGAACAGGATTTGGCTTAAGGAAATTTTTCGATGAGTCTTTTAGTGGAAATTTAAGAACAGATTATGGTGGAAATATTCCAATTATTAGGTATGCCGAGGTTTTACTAAGTTACCTTGAAGCTGAACTGGAGGCTGGCAATGCGATAACCCAGGAATTATTAGACCAAAGCATCAACCTGGTTCGAGGAAGGGCATCGGTAGCTTTGCCGCCCATAACAGAAACAGATCCATCTTCTCTTAGAGAACTGCTAAGAAGAGAAAGAAGGATTGAACTTGCCTTTGAAGGTACACGACTTTGGGATATCTTTAGGTGGAATATTGGAGGTGAGGTCCTAACTGGTGATTTTTGGGGTGCTCCTTTCCCGGAATCAGAAAGGTATCCTACGACATCTATAAAACTCGATTCCAAGTCTCGTTGGTATGTTACCTCCAAAAATTTCAGACCAGGTCAAGATGAAAAATGGCCGATTCCTGAATCAGAAACAAATATTAATCCAAAATTAGCTGACTAATTTATATGAAAAGAAGAAAAGCCATCAAATCAATCGCCTTAGGAACAGTAGGTTCATCTTTCGTTCTTACTGAAAATTGGGCTGGAACAAGGCCTATAATATCCTTTAAAAAGGGAAGTCCGCTTAAAAGCAATTGGCAAAATTGGCCTGACATGGCTTGGGTAGGTCCTGAATACTGGGGGAACCGACTTCAGGATTGGGAATTGAAAAATGGCAAAGCCGTTTGTAACCTAAGTGCTAAAAACAGAACCCTCCATAGCCTTACCCATCAATTGAGCCCGGAAGCTGATTCTTTTAAAAGTGAAGTAAAGATAAGCTGGCTAAAGGAAGATAAAATTGGTGATTCAGCGTCCTATGTAGGGATAAGGTTAGGAGCCAGAGGGAAATTTGAAGATTACCGCTCTGCGGCAGTTTTTGGTAAAGGCCTGGATGCTGGTATCAATGGTGAGGGCTATTTATTCATTGATGAGCAGGTGGGGACGGAAAAATTGCCCTTGGACAAAGAAATTAATCTAGTGGTGAAAGGAGAGAAAGGTGCTTTAACAATAGAAGCTTTTGTCCCAACAAGTAAGGAACTGCTAGGAGTTTTAAAGATTGAAAATTACAGCGGAAACCTTGGTGGAAATATTGCATTGGTTTCCCATTTTCCTGAAGAGGCACTTTTCGAAGCCTCCGTAGCTTTTTCGGATTGGGCTGTAACAGGAGAGAAGGTATTAGCAGCAGAAAACCAATCATTTGGGCCTGTCTGTTTTGCGCATTATACCTTGCATGATGGTGTATTAAAGCTAGGTGCTCAATTGGCACCGATAGAAAGAATCAAGGGAAATAAAGTCAGCTTACAAGTAAAAAAAGGAAATGGTTGGACCAATATTCAAGAGGCAAAAATTGATGCCCTAGGAAGGGTGGCCCATTTCCGCCTTGAAAATTGGGCCGAAGAATCGGCAATCCCATATAGAGTTAAAGTGGATTTGCCTTTAGAAAATGGTGTTCAGAGTTTTTATTATAATGGTACCATTGCTGAAGAACCAATAGACAAGGATCAGGTTAAGCTTGCCGTTTTTAGTTGCAATGCAGATTATGGATTTCCGGACAACGAAGTAAGCCTTCATTCGCTGAAACATGGACCTGATATGGCGGTGTTTTTAGGGGATCAGTTTTATGAGAGCACAGGCGGTTTTGGCATCCAAACTTCTCCATTAGAGAAATCCAGCCTGGACTATCTCCGTAAATGGTACATGTTTGGCTGGTCTTACAGGGAAATATTCAGGCACATACCTTCTGCATTTATCCCGGATGACCATGATGTTTACCATGGCAATGTTTGGGGAGAAGCCGGAAAGGTGGCCCCAACCGATGAAGGCTGGACCTATGTGGCACAAGACCAAGGAGGCTATAAAATGCCTGCTGAGTGGGTGAATATGGTGCAATTGACACAGACAGGCCACCTGCCGGACGCCTTTGACCCAACACCTGTAAAGCAGGGGATTGGTACTTACTATACCGATTGGGTATATGGAGGAGTTAGTTTTGCCATACTTGAAGACAGAAAGTTTAAATCCGCTCCAAAAAATGTATTGCCTGAAGAAGCAAAGGTTACCAATGGCTTTATTCAAAACAGGGAATTTGACATCAAAAAATACTATGACATTGAGGCAGACTTGCTAGGTGAACGTCAATTGGAATTTTTAAAGCATTGGTCTACAGACTGGAGCAAAGGTGCGGAAATGAAGGCGGTATTATCTCAAACCAACTTTTGTACTGTAGCTACCCTTCCTGAAGGAAGCATTATCGACAGCATTGTGCCTAAATTGCCCATTCCTGAATTGGGAGAATATGTACCAGGAGATGCGCCTACTTCAGACATGGATTCTAACGGTTGGCCGCAAAAAGGAAGAGATGAAGCCATTAAAATTATTAGAAAGGCTTTTGCTTTGCACATTGCCGGAGACCAGCATTTGGCCTCGGTTGTCCAATATGGGGTAGATGAATTCAAAGATTCCGGCTATGCTTTTGCCGGACCTGCATTGAACAATTTATTTCCTAGGCGCTGGTGGCCTCCGGTACCTGAAAACCATGAACCTTTACCCGGAAAACCAAAATATACAGGGGATTTTAATGATGGATTTGGCAATAAGGTGACCGTTCATGCGGTAGCAAACCCTAGAAAAACAGGGGTTGAGCCAGCATTGATTCATGACCGAGCAACTGGTTATGGTATAGTGACCTTTGATAAAAAAGGCAAGGAAATGACCATGGAATGTTGGCCTAGGTATGTAGACCCGAAAGCCAATCCAAATGGACAGTATGAAGGATGGCCTGTAACTGTTTCTCAAAAAGAAAATTACGCAAGAAATGCTGTAGGAACCCTTCCTCCTTTGGATTTAAGCAATTGTAACAAACCCGTAGTAGCGGTAATAGAAGAACAATCAGGGGAATTGGTATACTCACTTAAGGTGAATGAAAAGATTTTCCATCCGGAGGTGTTTGAAGAAGGGAATTATTTGGTGAAAATAACAGATGAAAAAACCGGAAACTTCATGGTGCTTAATCATTTAACACCTGTTGCTGATCAGGTAGCTGCTCTTAAGGTAGATTTATCTACCTTAAGAGCTTAGTGCAAGCCAAAATAATAGCATTATTACACCCTTATATATTTAAAATGAAAAAGAATTTTGTATGTATCCTGCCTGTATTTCTTTCCTTTCTGGTCGCTTGCCAACAAGAAAAGAAGGAGGAGGTCGTCCCACCCAATATCATTTATATTTTGGCTGATGATTTGGGTTATGGAGATTTAGGCTGTTATGGACAGGAGAAAATTGAAACCCCGAATATAGATGCTTTGGCCACTTCGGGAATGCTATTTACCCAGCATTATTCAGGAGCACCTGTATGTGCACCTGCAAGAGCAGTATTGCTCACAGGGCAGCATTCAGGTCATTCTCAGGTAAGAGGAAACGACGAATGGGGTAGTAGAGGCGATGTTTGGAATTACCATGCCATGTTAGCTGATTCTACTCTTGAAGGCCAAAGACCAATAGCTACAGGTACTTATACCCTTGGCGCTATGCTTCAAGAGGCAGGTTATACCACAGCAGTAGTGGGTAAATGGGGCTTAGGAGCTCCACATACAGAGGGGATTCCTACCAATCAAGGTTTCGATTATTTCTTTGGCTATAATTGTCAAAGGCAGGCCCACACCCTTTATCCGGTACATCTTTATGAAAATGAACAGCGGGTATATTTGAACAACGATACGATCGCTCCAAATAAGAAATTGCCGGAAGGTGCTGATCCTTATGATTTGGAAAATTATGGAGATTATTTTCTTACAGACTATGCTCCTGAGCTGATGTTTGATAGGATTACCAACTTCGTAGATGAACAAAATAGCAAAGCGCCCTTTTTTTTATATTGGGCGACTCCGATACCTCATGTTCCCCTCCAGGCCCCGAAAAAATGGATAGACCATTATGTGGAAAAGTTTGGGGATGAGGAGCCCTATTTGGGAGGTCGCTCGTATTTTCCTTCCCGAAACCCAAGAGCGACTTATGCCGCCATGGTCAGCTATATGGATGAGCAAGTAGGAAAACTCGTTGAGCAATTAAAAAGGAAAGGCTTATACGAAAACACTTTGATTATTTTCACTTCCGACAATGGCCCTACTTTCAATGGAGGTACCGATTCCCCTTGGTTCAATAGTGGAGGAAAATTTAGAGAAGAAATGGGTTATGGCAAAGGCTTTCTTTATGAAGGTGGAATTAGGGTACCCATGATTGCCTCTTGGCCGGGAAAAATCAAGGAAGGTTCAGTAAGCGATCATGCCTCTGTTTTTTATGATGTAATGCCAACCTTAGCTGAGGTAGCCGGGAAACCTTTAGAAACTGCTACAGACGGAACCAGTTTTTATCCAACACTAATAGGACATGATCAAGCCCAGCCTGAATTTCTCTACTGGGAATTCCCTTCTTATGGCGGTCAGATTGCAGTTAGAATGGGCGACTGGAAAGCGTTAAAACTTGATGTACAAAAAGGAGGGGCTTCATGGTTATTGTTTGACTTGAAAAATGATCCTTTGGAAATGCACGATGTAGCTGAAGAAAATCCAGAAGTACTGAAGAAGGTAAATGAAATTGTAGCAAGAGAACATACCACTTCACCCAATGAAAGGTGGAGATTTGAAGAATTGGATGGGGTTTAATTGTAATTAAACTGATAAACTCATTTTGAACAGCAGATGCTTTAAAACCAATATCGGCCTATTTCTAATATTGTTAGAGGAGGTTGGTATTGGTTTTTTTTGACTTAATCTAGGTTGGCTAAGCGGAAATCCCATAAATAATGGTTTTTTATTTTCAGTGGTAATAGATATGTTGTCAATCTGCTTGATAACCATTAAATTAGAGATGAAATTAATATAAACCCGATGGGATTGAAAAATACAGCCGTTTTTTCCTCAATTTTTATGGCAATATTTATAGCTGCTTTGGCATTAAATAGTTGCTCGAACGAGAATGTCAGAAAGGAAGCTCCAATTCCTGATCAAGTCAGTTATAATTTCCACATAAGACCTATTTTATCTGACAACTGCTTTGCTTGCCATGGGCCGGATGCCAATAAAAGAGAAGCAGGCTTAAGACTGGACACTGAAGCAGGTGCTTATGCTGCATTGAAAGAAAATCCGGGTCAACATGCCATAGTTCCAGGCAATTCTAATAAGTCTCAAGTGGTTAAAAGGATTTTTTCAGAAGATGTTTCTGAGAAAATGCCACCTCCAGCATCCAATTTGACAATCACAGATCGTGAAAGGAAAATGATTAAGAAATGGGTGGATCAAGGAGGAGTTTATGAAAAGCATTGGGCTTTTGAACCACCAATAAAGAAAACCATTCCAAAAACAGACAAGGATGAATGGAATCATAACCCGATTGATGGTTTTGTTTTTGCAAAAATGGAAGAACACGGTTTGTCTCCCAGTCAAAAAGCTGACAAGGGATTTCTTCTAAAACGATTGAGTTTGGACCTTAACGGTCTTCCGCCTTCCTCTGAGGAAGTTAGGCTTTTTGGTTCAGGTGAAAAGTCATGGGAGGAAATGATAGACCTATACCTTAACAAACCAGCTTATGGCGAAAAATTAGCCCTGTTATGGCTGGATATTTCCAGGTATGCAGATTCTTTTGGCTACCAGAACGACAACATCCGAACCCAATGGCCTTATCGGGATTGGGTGATTCATGCTTTCAATAATAACTTCCCTTATGATAAGTTTTTGACTTGGCAGTTTGCTGGTGACCTGCTTCCTGACCCCAATAGAGAACAACTCTTAGCAACAGCCTTCAATAGAAATCATAAAGTTACTGAAGAGGAAGGAGTCATTCACGAAGAGTATAGGATGGAATACGTTTTGGATAAGACCAACACCTTTAGCAAGGTTATTCTTGGAATGACCATGGAATGTGCCCAATGTCATGACCACAAATACGATCCGATTTCTCAAAAAGATTATTACAACCTTTACGCATTTTTCAACAATACGCCTGAAAAAGGTTTTGAAGGGGGAGCAGGATCTGCTGTGAGGGCCAAGACACCACTAATGTGGATTGACACCGAAGATACTGAAGGGATCCTAGACTTTGTTAATCATTCAGACACCAGTAGGGTGGCCGTTTCCATCATGCAGGATTTTCAAGATTCCATTCGTCCTACTTTTATTTTGGATAGAGGCTTGTATGATGCGCCTAAAGGAGAACCGCTTACCGCCAATACACCAGCTATTATTAAGCCTTTTTCTAGTGAACTACAGAAGAATAGGTTAGGCTTGGTGGAATGGGCATTTTCTGATGACCATCCACTGACTTCAAGGGTTTTCGTCAATCTAATATGGCAGGAAATATTTGGAACAGGTTTAGTGCCTTCATCGGGTGACTTTGGTATGCAAGGGAAGTTACCTACCCATCCAGAGCTTTTAGATTGGCTGGCGGTAGAATTTAGAGAAAGTGGTTGGGATATCAAACATCTTATAAAATTAATTGTGAGTTCTTCTACCTACCAGCAATCTTCTGCTGTCTCCAAAGCTGGTTTAGCACTAGATCCAGACAATACCTATCTTTCTCGATATCCCAGGCTAAGGTTGCATGCTGAATTGATACGTGACATGGTATTGTCTAGCAGTGGTTTGCTGGTTCCGGAAATAGGTGGTCCAAGTGTTAAACCTTATCAGCCTGAAGGCTTGTGGGAAGCCTCCAGTTCGGGAAGGGGAGAACTCAATATTTATCGACAGGATAAAGGCGACAAACTCTATAGAAGAGGGATTTATACATTTATTAAACTCACTTTGCCTCCCCCTTCATTACTGCTTTTCGATGGAAGCAACCGAGACATTTGTCAGGTAAATAGAAACAGAACCAATACTCCATTACAGGCATTGGCCATGCTCAATGATCCCTTGGTGCTTGAGGCTTCTAGGGTACTTGCGGAGAAATTGGTGATTGAATATAAGGATAATAATACAGCGATAGATGAAGCTTTTATTCGAATTCTTGGCCGTCTTCCCAAAGATGACGAAGAAAAAATCTTAGAAGACTTTTATGCAGAGGAGTTGTCAAGGTTTCAATTGGAACCAGTCATTGCAACAAGTGCTTTATTGGTGGGAGAATCACCAACTACAGAAAAGGAAGCCATCAGGACAGCGGCTTTAATGCAAGTCATTGTCGCGCTTTATAATTTGGAAGAAACCATCACGAAAACCTAATCATTACTATTATCCAGCATTACTTTATCATTCGACTTGGTCGGTTAGGGCAATTTCTACAATTTAATTTCCTGCTATTTTTAAAAATCTTATCCCGAAGACATTGAAAAGTTGATTTTGGTATCATTTCCCTGTGGATTAAATCACCCAATATTTTCTAAACTTAACGCATTATTGTAATAGATCTTTTAAATTAATGTCAATTGGACATTTAATTTAAAAATAACCCATGTTAATCAAATTTAAATCCTCAGTTAATTTATTAATTCAATAGAAAATTACCGCATCTTATTAGTATTTTTTAAAACCATTTCCAGCTAAAACTATTCAAAGGATATGACTTTTTCTTTGATTTTTATAGGGATTTGTTAGTATTGAATGGGTCAGGTGTATATATTTAGGACAATTTATAAATCTACTATTTGTTTTTTAAGTCTACTATTGTAACCGTTAATTATAAGTGATGGATTTCCCAATATTAGAAGTGTTTAAAAGACAAATTTAATTATCCTATTCAATTAACAAGATCCAAGATCCATGAAAAAACCATTACTAATGGCAGGCAATCGCCTGTCAAAAAGCAAAAGGTTAAACCTTTTAATGCTTTTGTTTATTTCGAGCTTGATGATAGTCCAATCTGGGTTTTCAGCGGGCTTGAGCCCAGAGTGGCGAATGACCTCATTGGAGGTTGATATTACCATCACTGGTAGTATTGTTGATGAAAATGGTGAACCACTTCCTGGGGCTACAATTGCTGTTCAAGGAACAACCAAGGGCACCGTTACAGACTTGGATGGAAACTTCTCCATCACTGTTCCTGAATCATCTACTTTGGTAGTATCCTTCATTGGTTACCAACCACAAACCATCAAAATAAGTAATCAAACGGTTTTGAACATTAAACTTTCCCAAGATGCTTCCGCATTGGAAGAAGTGGTTGTTATCGGTTATGGCACCCAGAGAAAATCTGATTTAACTGGTTCAGTTGGTTCAGTTGGAGCGTCTGAGTTAAGCGAAAGGCCTTCACCTTCATTGAATCAAGCTTTAGCTGGTAGGGTTGCGGGTGTTCAGGTAAATGTGAATTCTGGACGACCAGGAGGAAGAACCAATGTTCGAATTCGAGGATTTAGTTCTATCAATTCTTCCAACAACCCACTATATGTGGTAGATGGTGTCATGCTACCTATGGGCAATCAGGCACAAGCCAGTAATGCAATTGATTATATTAACCCCAATGATATTGTTTCGGTAGAGGTGTTAAAGGATGCATCTTCTACAGCAATTTATGGCTCCAGAGGAGCTAATGGAGTGATTTTAGTGACAACCAAAAAAGGAAAATCTGGCGAAGGAACCCTTACTTACAATGTTGATGTAAGTGTCAACACAATAGGCCCTAATAGACCAGAAGTTTTGAATGCTGAGGAGTACTTGGCAGTAGAGGACCTTGCCTGGCAGAACATGGAGAAATATGATCCTCAAGGATGGGCCGATGGAAGATGGGCCTATTTAAATCCAGCCTTGAGAAGAACTGACCCAAGAGTGTTTGATAGTCAGGGAAACCCTTTATTTGATACCAATTGGTTAGATGAAACGACCCAAAATAAGATATCTCAAAATCACCAATTGGGATTCACCGGAGGCAACGAAAGGACTTCTTATTCACTTTCACTAGGGTATAGAGATGATCAGGGATTATTAAAGACTTCTTATCTCAAACGTTATTCAACTCGTTTCACCATAGATGATCAGGTGAAAACCTGGTTGAAAATCGGTGGTACCCTTAGTTATAATAGCCAATCAGAAAACCTGGTGGATGTCAGTGATGCTGTACCACGTCAAATTGTGGAAGATTTCCCTTTTTTACCTGTAAAATATGAAGATGGAACTTTCGCCAATAATCGTGATTATCCATTTGCTGAAGGTACAATGAGTTCAATGCACAGGCTTTATGGAAGAAAATACATATTGAATACACAGACCACTTTAGGGAGTGCCTATACCAATATCAAATTTGCCGAAGGTTTGGAAATGCAAACTGTATTGGGAGTAAACATCCTAACTCAGGAGAACAACGAATCCAGTACCAGGACACTTTCCATTGGACAAAATGGCACTGCTTCCAAAAGCTTAATTAAGGACAGTTTCTGGTCTTTGGAAAATTACCTGACTTACAACAAAGTTTTTGCAGACAGACATGCCTTTACTGGGTTGCTTGGAATCTCTTGGCAAGAAAGTAATTACTCATCTATGAGTGCCAGCATTCAGAATTTCGCCACTGACTTCTTTACTTTTAACAATCTCGGAGCAGGTTCACAATTGCCTAGAGTTGGCTCAGGAGCTTCTAGAAATGCGCTTAATTCTTACTTCGCCAGAGTAAATTATATTTTAGATGACAAGTACTTATTTACAGCTACTGGAAGAGCAGATGGAGCTTCTAAATTTGGTGAAAACAATAAATACGCTTTCTTCCCTTCTACGGCGCTTGCCTGGAGAATGTCAGAGGAGCAATTTCTGAAAGACAATTCCACTATCTCTAATTTGAAAATTAGAGCCAGTTATGGTTTGACAGGCAACTCTGAAATCCCTGCCTATTCCTCGTTATCCTTGTTAAGCTCCAACTATTCTGCTATTTACAATGAAAACCAGTTTGGTGGCACAGGTATCAACAGATTGTCGAACCCTAACCTAAGATGGGAAAAAACATCTCAGAGTGATATTGGATTGGAATTGGGTTTGTTCCAAAATAGAATCACAGTGGAATTTGATTATTACTATAGAAAAACTACAGATATGTTATTAGATTCACCAGTTCCTAGAACAAGTGGATTTGCTACCATTAGAAGTAATGTGGGTTCTATGGAAAATAAAGGAGTTGAATTTACTGTGAACACAGTGAATATTGAGAAAGCTGATTTAACATGGAACACGAGCTTCAATTTCTCAGCAAACAAAAATAAAGTGCTATCCCTGGCCACTCCAGCAGATATATTTGGTGTGGGAGGACCTAATTTCACCAATCAAACCAATATTATCAGAATAGGTGAGCCGGTTGGTTCTTTCTGGGGTTTAGAGCGCTTAGGGGTTTGGAGTGAGGCAGAAAGGGCAGAAGCTGCTGAATATGTCAGTTATAGAAATGGCTTGACTATTCTACCTGGAGACATTAAGTACCTGGATGTAAACGGAGACAAGGCCATCAATGACACGGATCGGATGATCATAGGAAATGGTAACCCTAAGTTTTGGGGAGCACTTGCCAATAATGTCACCTACAAAAACTGGGACTTGGCCATTGACCTGCAATACATGTATGGCAACGATCTATTGGACATGAACCTGCACCCAAGTGAAGACAGGCAAGCGCTAGCCAATAGCTACAGAACTGTATTGGATGCCTGGACACCCACCAATCAAAACTCCATGATCGCTGAAATCAGAGATACCAGAGCAGGTTATGTGACCAACGTTGATTCCAGATGGGTAAAAGACGCTTCTTTTCTTAGGGGCAGAAATTTACTTCTAGGGTATACCTTCTCTCCGGAGGTAGTCAACAGGCTAAAGCTGAGCAGACTGAGAATCTACACTTCTACCCAAAATTTCTTCTTGGTAACAGGGGATGAAATTATAGGTGATCCGGAAGTAGCTCCTATCAGAGGTGGGGATGGCAACAATGTGTTTTCCCAGGGTATGAATTGGCATTCTTATCCCAAGCCGACCACCTATCTTTTAGGTATTCAGGTTACCCTTTGATTCTGTTAGTTTAAAAGAAAGAAAAAATGAAAAATAAGACATATATAAAATTACGTACAGGCATAATTGCTGTATTGATGCTTTCTGTCAGCTTTATGGGCTGTGAGAGTTTTTTAGCTGAGGAAGATCCTTCCAATCTCACACCTGAAAGTTTTTATACCATCCCTGATCATGCCGAAGCTGCCTTAGCTGCCGTTTATGCAGATGCTAGATTTATAGGTGATGGGGCTGGTATATTCTCCTCCACCTGGCAATTATTGGAAGCACCTACAGGGACTTCTACAACCGAAACAGCTCAAAATTCCGATCTTAATAATCTTTATGGATTGGTTTATGATGGTAGGACAGGACACATTATTAATTGGTGGAATGGTTTGTATAAAGTAATTGCGCAGGCCAATTTGGTTTTGGATAGAGTGCCAGCTATAAGCCCTATGGATGAAACACAGAAAAAGAAAATTCTGGGTGAAGCAAGGTTCTTAAGGGCATGGGCTTATTTTTATGCGGTTCGACTTTGGGGAGATGTTCCTTTGATCACTATGCCTCAAACGGCTAGTTCCGAAGATTTCATGCCAGCTCCTACTTCACAAGATGCGGTCTATCAGCAAATAGTAGATGATCTTAAAATAGCAGAGGAGGCAGGTCTTGCATGGATGGATCCAAGTGGTAGAGTCTCCCAAGCTGCAGTAAAGTCCCAATTGTCAAAAGTTTACCTGACTATGGCTGGTTTTCCATTAAACAAAGGGGCTTCCCACTATCAATTGGCGGCGGATAAGTCTAAGGAGGTAATTGATTATGCAAATGGAAATCCAGGTGTTATTAATCTCTTTCCTACCTATGGTGACCTGCATGATGAGTCTAAAGGCAATACTGTGGAACACATTTTTATGTTGCAATACAATATCATTGTGGCAGGAAATCCAATGAACAACATGTTCCCTAATTTCAAACCTGTGACCTATCAGGGACCTTCTGGAACAGGTAGTACGGTTCCCACAGATGAGTTTTATAATTCTTATGAAGAGGGTGATTTGAGGGCCGTTAATCAGGAAGGCTTTTTTTATACAAGCTACTATACCAATGGCAGTGGCGAGCCATTTGATCTGGGTGCACCTTATATTTTCAAACATTTTAATAAATTGGCTTTGGGTGAGGAAGGAATTCCTGGCAACAGATCTAATAACCTTAACCTTCCTATCATTCGGTTTGCTGAGGTACTGTTGATTTATGCTGAGGCACAAAATGAAATAGGAGGTCCCAATGAATTGGCACATGAAGGATTGAAGAGAATACGAGACAGGGCGCAGTTGAGTACCATGTCCATAGGTGAATATTCCGCAGATACTTTTCGGGAAGCAGTTTGGAGAGAACGTTGGCATGAGCTCTGCTACGAGCAAATTACCTGGTTTGACATGTTACGTTTGAGAAAAGTGTACAATGAGGCGACCGATGGTTTTGATGCTTTTGTAGGCCATGAAAATCCTAGCTCTAACCAGGTGCTTCAGGAAAAGCATTTACTTATGCCTTTTCCTTTGCCTGAAATGCAGAATAATCCGAATTTAACCCCTAATAACCCTGGTTATTAACGGCTTAATACCAAAATGATGAAACAAGATGAATCCATTATTACTGGTTTCTTCTTGTTTTATTTTGGGACTATATTCAATCTTTAAATCGAATTAGTAAATAAAATTTTAATAATGGAGAATGAAAATAATTCCTCAAGGAGGAAATTTATACTGAATTCTGCAGCTATTGTCTTGGCTCAACCTCTTGTTTTCAATTTACCTGCCTTTGCCAAAACAAAAAGGAAGAAGCTTAGGCACGCCTGTATTGGCGTAGGTGGAATGGGTGGCCATGACCTTTCCAGGTTTAATGCTCATCCTGATGTGGAAATTGTAGCCATTTGTGACATTGATGAAAATCATTTGGCCAAAGCAGCTGAGATTTTACCCAATGCTAAGAAATTCACGGATTGGCGAGAATTGTTCGCTCAAGAGGCAGAAAACTTTGATTCTGTAAACGTAAGTGTTCCAGACCACAATCATTTCCCAATTGCCTACACAGCGATCAACAATGGCAAGCATGTGTATTGTCAAAAACCCATGTGCCATGATGTAAGCGAAATTAGAGAGCTTACTAAGGCGGCCACTAAAGCTGGAATAATTAGCCAATTAGGCACGCAACACGCCTCTGGAAAAGGAGACCGAACTGCTGTGCAGTGGATTAAGGAAGGACATATAGGTAAAATAAAACAAGTATACCTTTGTTCCAACAGGCCAGGTGCCACTGAGGCCTATAGGTTTGTAGGGCCGAGACCTGAACATGGAGAAGCGGCTCCGGAGCATGTTCACTGGGACCAATTTATAGGCACAGCCCCAATGCGCTCCTATGCGCCTAAAATCTATCACCCAGCCAAATGGAGGGCGTGGCAAGATTTTGGAACTGGCTGGTCAGGTGATATTGGCTGTCACATTTTAGATGCAGTTTGGAAAGGGATGGGATTGAAAGCACCTGTATCCGTTGTAGCCAAGGTGCAGGAATCATGGAAAAACTCTCCGGAAAGAAATACGGATACCTGGCCACAAAGCAACCACATTACTTGGGTATTCCCTGGTAATGAGATGACAGCTGAAAATGAGTTAAAAGTGGAGTGGTATGATGGGGAGTTTTACCCACCGGAAGAGGTAAGGGCCTTGTTTTCTTTAGAAAACTATCCCGCAGAATCCGCCATGTTAATTGGAACAGAAGGAGCACTCCTAATCCCGCACACCAAAATGCCTGTTTTATTACCTGAAGAAAAATTTAAGCAGGTCAAAAATCCAGTGTTAGAGGACAGGGACCATTATCATTATTTTGCGGAGTCTTGTTTAGATAATGTAAAAACAGAAAGTGATTTCTCGATTTCTGGGCCAATGTCTGAAACCGTGATCTTAGGTACTGTAGCCATTCGTGAACCAGACACGCTTTTAGAATGGGACGCTGAAAGAATGCGTATCAAAAATATTAAAAAGGCTAACCAGCACTTGTCCCGAAAATACAGGAAAGGCTGGACGGTTTAAAACAATATTGATATTGGAATTTACCTTTATTTTAAAAATTTTTTAAAGAAAATTCAAAGCGATAGAATAATATTCTTTGGTAAACCCGAGCTTAAAATAGTGTATTTACAACTATTTTAAGCTCGGGTTTTTAATTGATTCCTAATATTCAATTGATTAGACTACAGAGATCATTTTTTTTAGAGGCATTATTATTCCCAGATTCAACCCAAAAAAGTTCTTTAAGTACCACCCTATTTTCGCCAAAGAATTTAATTTTTCTATAGCTCGCCTTTAAGTCTCTTTTACTATGAAATTTTTAATTTTCCTAAATCCCCATATTTCATATGGATTTAGTTATAGTACCACTCACAATAATTAGTATACGTTTAATGCATAAAAATCTTTTATTACAACAAATAAATATTTATGTTGTGTTATTATTCAAAATATTATTTGAATATAATAGAAAAGATCTATATGATTTTAGCCTAATCATTTTATTGTTTCCATAATTAAATTATTACCAAACTTGGTAGATTTCTGATGGAATATTCCGATAGCTGATTTGCGAATAATTAGGCTTTTTTCAATTCACATTAACCCAAAAAACCATGATAAAACGGATAAGTTTCCTTCTAAATGAGGAAAACAAAAAATTGTTAGGCGTCTTCCTCTTATTTTTTTGTGTGTTGACAGCACCAGCCATGGAGATCCATTCAGAACGAAATTCAATAGTCAGTTTAGAAAATGCTCCGATAAAGGAAGTATTAATTGATATTCAAGGGAAAGTTACTGATTCTTCTGGTGAAGGGGTGCCAGGAGCCACGATTCTAGTTAAGGGGACTACCAAAGGGACCGCTACAGATAGTAATGGAGACTTTAAAATCGAAGCCCAGCAAGGTGATGAATTGATTGTGTCTTTTGTAGGGTATAAAATTAAAACGGTAATTGTTGGAAATCAAACCTTGATAAATATTGTCCTTGAAGAAGATTTAGCCTCTTTGGAGGAAGTGATAGTTGTGGGTTATGGTTCTCAAGAGAAGAGAAATATAACAGGAGCAATCTCGTCGCTTGATGAAAAAGACATTAAAGAAATTCCTGTTGCCAGTGCTGTCCAAGCCATGCAGGGCCAGGTAGCAGGTGTAGATATAGTTTCTTCAGGAGGGCGTCCAGGCCAAAACCCTCAAGTTTTAATACGAGGCAGGAGATCCATATCGGCATCAAATGATCCACTTTATGTAATTGATGGAATACCACAAACGAGTGCAACCAGTGCCATTTTTGACATTAATCCTCAGGATATAACTTCTATGGAGGTGTTGAAAGATGCTGCTGCAACTGCCATTTATGGTTCTCGGGGTGCTAATGGGGTTATCATTATTACTACCAAAAGAGGTTCAACGGGGGAGACCACTGTTTCCTATGATGGATATTATGGTTTTTCAAATGTTACCAATATGGTGGACATGATGGATGGACAACAATATGCGGCTATGAAAAGGGAGGCAAGAAGGTGGAATCCTGAAACAGGCCAGCCTTCATGGAACGGTGTTGTGCCCACAGATGAACAAGTTTTTTTAGATCCCACAGAATTTGAATCTGTTAACTTGGGTAGGTCTACAGATTGGTTGGATTTAATAATAGGACAGGGCAGTCAAACCAATCATCAAATAAGTGTAAATGGTGGTAGTGATAAAACACAATTCAATATTTCATTGGGTTATTTTAATGAAAAAGGGATTGTAGATAATATGGATTATACTCGTGCCACTGCGAGGATAAATTTAGACCATAAAATCAGTAATATTTTCAAAGTTGGTACTTCCTTTTTGGCTTCTTTTGCCATTCAGAATTGGGGCTCTGGATCTGCCATAGGAGAGGCAGTTTCCAATAATCCGCTAGGCGTTCCATACAATGAAGACGGTAGTTTACGCTTCTTGCCTACGAATGACGGTATTCGAACGAATCCTCTAAACGAATTGGAACCTGGAGCCTATATTGATGAAAGAAGGTCCAATCGGATATTTGCACCAGTATATGTAGAAGCCAAAATACTGGATGGATTGACCTTCAGGATCAATGCCGGACCTGACATAAGGTACAATAGGATAGGTAATTTTCGTGCCAGTAAAAGCAATGCCAATAGAGGAGGGCCAGCTAGTGCTTCTATAGAAAATGAAGTTGATTTTGGGTATACGGTGGAAAACATCCTTAATTATTCTAAGAGTTTTGGGCAAAAACATTCTTTTCAGGCCACATTTCTGCAAAGTATTCAGGGACTGAGATCCGAGCAGCATGGCAGTGAGGTTTCTAACTTGCCTTACGAATCTCAGCTGTTTTATGATATAGGAACTGCTGAAGTCAAGGGTAATCTTAGCAGTAGGCTTGAACAGTGGAGCCTAGCCTCCTACATGGGTAGAGTAAATTACGATTTTATGGGCAAATATTTGTTTCAGGCAACCTTAAGAGCTGATGGGTCCTCAAGGTTAGCACCTGGTAAGAAATGGGCCTATTTTCCTGGCGGATCAATAGGTTGGAGATTGATAGAAGAAAGCTTTTTGAGCAACCAGGATTTGATAACCGAACTCAAGGCGAGGATATCTTATGGACAAGTAGGAAATACCTCGGTAGATCCATATCAAACTTTAGGTAGGCTTAGAAGGACAGTTTACGCATTAGGAGACATTCCCTATTTGGGCTTTGGACTAAATGAGATCCCTAATAGTGACTTGGGCTGGGAAATCTCCTCGACCACCAATTTCGGGTTGGATTTTGGATTGTTCAATAATAGGCTTTCCGGATCTTTTGAGTATTACATTACCAATACTACCGATATTCTATTGGAAAGAAACCTTCCCTACACTTCCGGTTACCAAAATATCCTTCAAAATATTGGTGCCACCAAAACCAATGGGATAGAATTTTCTTTAAATGCCACTCCTATGGATAAAAAGAATTTTAGATGGGATATTCAGTTTAATATATCAAGTTACAAGGAAGAGATTACAGACTTGGTTTTTAAAGATGAAAATGGGAATTCTATTGATGACACCGGAAATCAATGGTTCATAGGTCAGCCTGTTAGGGTGTTTTTCGATTACGAAAAAATTGGGATCTGGCAATCCGACGAAGTGGACATGGCTAAACAGATGGAAAATAAGTTTCCAGGAGAGATTAAGTTGAAGGATCAAGATGGTGACAATTTGATAACTCCGGATGACAGGTTAGTGCTTGGATCAGACGTGCCTGATTATTTAGGTGGAATAACCAACCGTTTTCAAATTCAAAATTTTGACTTTAGTTTCTTTTTCTTTTATAGGATGGGCCACATGATTCGAAGCAGGTTTCACGATTCCAATAACAACCTTGAGGCAAGGTATAATAATCTAAATGTTGATTACTGGACCATTGATAACCCAAGTAATGAAAACCCAAGACCTAATGTTTATCAGGAATTTCCCAGAGATAGTTCCACCAGAAGTTACTTCGATGGGAGTTTTGTAAAGTTGAGAAATGTTACTCTTGGGTACAATTTACCTACTGCTTTAGCGGGTAGGCTAGCGATGAGTAGGTTTAGAATTTATGCTTCCGCACAAAACCCGGTCTTTTGGTCCACATTTGATACGTGGGATCCGGAATTGGCGGGGGACATTGATGCAGGGTCCATACCCTCAGCCAGGCAATTTTTATTTGGTGTTAATGTAACCTTCTAAAGCAAAAAATCATGAAAAATAAATTTAGTATTATTCTCATATTATTTTCTACATCCTGTTTTCTTTCATGTGAGGAATACCTTGAAGAAGAGCTTGTTTCCGGGGTTTCAGCTGGCACCTATTATACGACTGCTAGTGGATTTGAAGCAGCAATTGCGGCGACCTATGCCGAATCAAAGAGTTTTTACGGAGGGGAGCGAGGCTTCACCATGACAGTATTTGGGACTGACCTACATACCAATGGCAGGGGAGGAAGCCATAAGATGATCAATTATTATGATGGGGCTTTTAGTCCTGCGCAAAGTTTTGTACGTGATACCTGGAGGGATTTTTACAGGGGTATCAATCAGGCCAATGCAGTGATCAACAGGTCAGAAAATGTGGTTGGGGTTTCTGATGAAACCAAGACAGTGAGGATGGCAGAGGTTCGTTTCCTCAGGGCATTGTATTATTTTAACCTGGTTCGATTTTTTGGAGATGTTCACCTTTCTCTTGATGAAACCGTAGGCGTAGAAATAGAGGCCAACAGGACTCCAGCAGGTCAAATTTATTCTGAAGGTATAATTCCAGATTTGGAATTTGCCATCAATAACTTACCTGATAATCAAAATGAATATGGGAGAGCTTCCAAATCAGCTGCAGAATTCTTGTTGGCAAAAGTTTATATGACAAGGGCTTATCAACCTTATGGATCCGGTAATTCTGATGCTTCTGAAGCAGAAAGGTTAATGGGAAGTGTCATTGATAATTATGGATTCAGTTTATTGCAGGACTTTGGAGATTTGTGGGACATCAACAACGAGAGAAACAGTGAGGTAATATTTGCCATTCAAAACAATAAAAATCAGGTTGACGAAGGTTTGGATACCCAAGGAAACAGTGGCCATTTGTACTTTTTAATGGAGTATGATATTTTGCCAGGTATGGCTAGAGATACTGAAAACGGGAGACCTTGGATCAGATTCAGGCCAACAGAATTTTTACTGGGTTTATGGGATAGGGAGAATGATGCCCGCTACGATAAAACCTATAAACATGTCTGGATTTCTAACACAGAAAGCAGTATTCCAGCCTGGACCAATGAGGATGCCAACATGGGATACATCTCTTCTAATTTGGTGGGAACAAAAAAGTTCTCAATAGGTGATACGGCGGTTTATATTCCTGGCCCAGGAAAGGATGAGACATGGACCGAGGAGAAAAAAGGAAAAACGAGGTACTTGGTTTTTACCAATAATCAATACGATGAAAGGTGGTACCCGACCTTAAATAAATGGATTGATCCTACCAGACCTAATCGACAACATACACCTGGTCAAAGAAACCATCCATTAATGCGACTTGCAGATGCTTACCTAATCAGGGCTGAGGCCAAGATCATGCAGAACAATCAAGATGCTGCTGCCGAAGATATCAATATTGTAAGGAGAAGGGGAGCCTGGCCGGGAATGGAAGAAGCCATTGAAATTTCCTCAGAAGAAGCTACACTGGATTTTCTTTTGGATGAAAGAGGGAGAGAACTGGTAGGAGAAGGGCATCGATGGTTTGACCTTACTCGAACTGGAAAACTTGTAGAAAGAGTTAAAGCACATAACCCAGAGGGTCGAAGCAATATTCAGGACTATCATATTCTCAGACCTATTCCTTTGGAGCAAATAGATAGGACCAGTGGAGGTTACTTACAAAACTGTGGGTATATAGGAGCAGATTGTTAGAAATAAAATGTCGCATTGATAATAATTTTTATCAATGCGACTTTACTGAATAGTCAAATAATATCGTGTAAATATCAACAACTTAATAAACCCAAATAATTATGAATAAACCTATACTTTACCTTTATTCCAGGGTATCGAAAACACTCCTTCTCGGAAGTCTTATACAGTGTTTTCTTTGGATGCCACTTTTGGCAGATGGGAACACAAATTTAGCAACTTTAGGCTTTGACTTAGGTACCTCAACCCTTACTACAATAGAAATCGTCGACCTGCAGCAGGTTTCAGGTACGGTCAAAGATGAAAACGGCGATCCTGTTCCTGGGGCAACCGTGGTAATAGAAGGATCAACAAAGGGGACAGTTTCAGACATTGATGGCAATTTTAACCTAGAGGTGCCTGAGGGAGCAGTGCTTTTGATCTCTTTTATTGGGTATGAAACCCAAAGGGTCAACCCAGGTAATCAAAACAACCTTTCCATCATTTTAAAAGAAGATGCCACTTCACTGGATGAAGTGGTGGTGGTTGGTTACGGTGTTCAGCAGAAAGTGAATCTTACTGGAGCAATATCTACAGTTGACTTTGATGATGAATTGTCTAATCGGCCATTGACGAATGCCTCACAAGCCTTAGGAGGTACAGCTTCTGGAGTTTGGGTAAGTCAAAATTCAGGTAAACCTGGCAGTGATGGCGCGCAGATAAGAGTAAGGGGATGGGGAACGCTAAATAATTCCAATCCTCTGATCATTATAGATGGTGTTGAAGGTTCCTTTAGCCAGCTGAATCCAAATGATATCGAAAACATCTCTGTACTGAAAGATGCTGCAAGTGCGGCTATATATGGATCAAAAGCTGCCAATGGCGTAGTTTTAGTGACCACCAGAATGGGAAAAAAGAACGAAGCCATGCAAGTGAATGTGAATTCCTATTTCGGCATTCAATCCTTGGGCAGACGGTATGATGTGATCAATAATAGTGCTGAACACATGGAACTGACAAACACAGCATTACTTAACGAAGGTTCTACACCACTATTTTCAGAAAGTTTAATCTCAGCATTCAGAAATGGGAACGATCCTTACAAATATCCGAATACGGATTGGTTTAAAGTAATATTCAATAAAGCCAATATTCAAGAACACAATGTTTCTATTAGAGGTGGTTCGGAACAATCCTCTTCTTTCATTTCCTTCAATTACCTCAATCAGGAAGGGATGGTGCCAAACACAAGTTCAGAAAGGTATGGATTAAGGGCAAACATATCTTCCAATGTAAAAGATTGGTTGACCGTAAGTGGCCGGTTTAATTATATCCGCAAAGATTCTGATGAACCTTATGCAGACGTAACCTATGGTTCTTTAGGTAGGGTTTTTGAAATGCTTGGTGGATCAGCACCTTACATCGCACCATATACCAGAGAGGGTAGATTTGGTTCGGTCCAGGCAATCAGTGAAGATGGTAACCTTTTGTTTGACAATAGAAATGCACTTATAGACGCCGCCAATGGGTTGACAAATACGGAGGAGAATATTTTGACACTGAATTTAAGTGCAGACATTAAATTAACCGATTACCTATCTTTTAAAACCACCGTTTCTTCCAACGGCAATTGGAACTTGATAGACAGGTACAATACCAGTGTTTTCGGCTACACAGACACTGGGATAGAAACAACAACAAGGAATTACAATAGAGAGGGCTTAGAAATCAATAGGACGCAGATTTCAAGCATGCAAAACAATCTTTTCTCCACCATTAATTTTAACAAGGAATACAATGGAATACATAATGTTTCAGCCATTGGAGGTTTACAATTAGAGACCTTTAAAGTACAAAACATGTTTTCCAGAAGATCAGAGCCTCCTAAAGAAGGCCTGACTCAGGTGGATGCTGGTACTTCGGGAATACAAGGGGAAGGTAACATGAATGGGTTTCGTATTTTCTCCTATTTTGGAAGGGCAAATTACACCTTGATGAGTAAATACCTATTTGAAGCGAATGTCAGGGCGGATGCTTCTTCCAGGTTTAACAAAGACAATCGTTGGGGAGTGTTTCCAGGCTTCTCAGCAGGTTGGCGTTTGTCTGAAGAAGATTTTATCAAGGATGTTTCAGCGATATCTAACCTGAAAGTCAGGGCTTCTTGGGGTCAATTAGGAAACCAGAATATTTCAGGATATTGGCCTTATTTGACCGTAATAGGTCAGAATAATAATCTTAGTTACAGTTATAATGGTAGTTTTTCTCCTGGAGCAGCAGTAACTGCTTTGGTAGATCAGAACATTACCTGGGAAACTTCCGCTTCTCTGGACATAGGTTTAGAAGTTGGGATATTGGACGATAGGATTACCCTTGAAGCTGACTATTTTCAAAAGACCACCAAGGATATTTTGGTACAACTACCCATTCCTTCTGTAATGGGAGGAATTTCTTCTCCATTCGAGAATGTTGGTGAAATGTCCAATAATGGAGTGGAATTCATACTCAATTACAACAACTTGAGGTTTGATAGGGATCAGCTAGGTTTCAATATGGGACTGAATATGACCTATATCCAAAATGAAGTTACCAAATTCAGGGGAGGAGATTCTCCCGATCAATTGTATCTCTTAAGGGAAGGTTATTCCTTTAGAACTTTATATGGATACAATGCGATAGGCATTTATCAATCAGACGATGAAGCAAAGGAACACATGCATTCCAATCCATTTACACCAACAGCTGGAAATTTAAAATTTGAAGATTTAAATAACGATGGAAGGTTAAATTTTGAGGATAAAATGGGGCTTGGGAATACACTTCCAAAATATACTTTCGGAATATCCTCGGGTTTTAAGTACAAGGGTTTTGATTTGAATCTCTTGTTTCAGGGAATATTGGGGGTAAACATGTATACCCAAAACAATTTTACGGACCTGGATTGGGAAAACAGGATGATATCTACCAGATGGAGAGATGCTTGGTCCCCCGAAAATATGGATGCGGAAAACCCAAGTTTAAAGTTTAATAATCCATGGGATGGCTCCCAATCTTCCTATTGGGTAGATGAGGTTGATTTTATAAAATTAAAGAATGTTCAATTGGGTTATACTTTCCCAACTTCTGTTGCAGAAAAATTGGGGCTACAGAAAATTTACCTCTATGTCAATGGACAAAATGTTTTTTCAATTGCTAGCAAAGGCTATGAAGGCTACGATCCGGAAAGAAATACTTTCGATGCTGGCTATCAGTTGTATCCTACCCCTAGAATTTTTTCAGCAGGTATCAATTTAAATTTCTAAGAACATGAAGACCAATAAATATATTCTATACTTATTATCGATAGTGTTATTATTTCCACTATCCAGCTGTAATGATGATTTCCTGGAGTTTTATCCTGAGGATAAAATTACCTCTGCCAACTTTCCTCAAAATGAAGAGGACATTGAATTGCTACTCAACGGAGTGTATGCACTGCTGCGCGAAAATTCAATTTACAATGAGGGCCTATTCGGGTTTGGAGTGCTGGATGGAGCTACTCCAAACGCTTTTAACTGGGGCAATACCCCTATCGCCAGAGCTGGAAGTGGCCAATTGAATTCCAGTGATGGCAGCATAGTCAATTTTAGATGGACAAGGTCCTATGGCATAATCTTCAGGGCCAATTATCTCTTACAGGCTTTGGATCAGATAGATTTGCCTGAGGGGGAAAAGGCCATTTACCGAGCTGAGGCGAGGTTCCTGAGAGGGTTAGCCTATTCTATACTTGCAGAAGGTTTTGGAGGTGTCCCTATAATATTGGATGCGATTTCTACTGAAGAGGCAAGGTCTATTTCCAGAGCAAGTCAGGAAGAAACCTGGAATCAGGTGATAGCAGATTATAACATGGCGATTGAGAACCTTCAAGAAGAAGCGCCTGAATTAGGAAGAGCAACAAAAGGAGCGGCTTTGGCCATGAAAATGAGGGCTTTATTGTACCAGGGAGAATATGAGCAGGTCCTATCCGTAATTAATGAAATTGATGCGTTAAATAAATACAGTTTATTTCCAAGTTATGAAGGACTGTTTAAACTTGAAAATGAAAACAATGCGGAAGTAATTTTTGATGTACAATACATATCAGGGGAGAATTCTCAAGGCTCATTGCACGACCAATACTGTGGGACGGGCACAGGAAGCTGGACGAGGGGAAGCAGGTATGTACCCACAGACGATCTGGTAAACGCTTATGAAACAGTTGATGGTTCAGCAGTTGATCCCAATAATCCTTACGAAAATCGTGATCCCCGATTAGGGTTTACTGTGGTAGTGCCAGGAGCCTACATTTTGGGATACAGGTTTCCCAATTATACCTATCCAGGTGGAGCATTCAATCATCCAGGAAATAGGCTAAAACATTTAAGTGCAAGAAAATACCGCATTGAACCGGAAGCAGATTTGCCTCCTTCAGGCCAATCCGGCCTGAACAATATCGTCATCAGGTATGCAGATGTACTACTTTCAAAAGCGGAGGCGATTATCGAAACCAATGGCGATATAGATGAGGCCATTAACCTTATCAATAGAATCCGAACAGAGAGGGAGGATGTGAAAATTACAGCTTTACCGATGGGCCTTTCTCAGCAAGATGCCCGGGCCAAATTACGGCAGGAAAGAAGAATCGAATTTGCCTTGGAAGGATTGTACTGGGCAGATATAAAAAGATGGGAAATTGGAGCTGATATTTATCCTATGGAAGTAAAAGACCATAATGGGGATGTGATTGAAACCAAATTTCCGAATGGATACCTCGATTTTTACCGATTGCTTCCAATCCCTGATAGTGAAATATCTCTAAATGGGAATTTGACTCAAAACCCAGGTTGGTAAAAGTTGTTTTTATACCCGGATCATGAAATAGTATAAATCGTGGTCTGGGTTTAAACCTACAAACACTTGAATAATAAGCAAAAATCAAATGAATTTTATTAAAAACGCCACTTGGGTTTTGGTATTGGCAGGGATATTATACAGTTGCAGTAACTCAGCTACCAAGGAAAAAGTGCCCCCAAACTTTATTATCATTTTGGCAGATGATTTAGGGTATGGTGGGCTTGCTTCTTACGGTGACAGCAGCCTTCGTACGCCAAATATTGACAATTTGGCAAAAGGAGGCATTCAATTTACCGATTTTCATTCCAACGCACCGGTGTGCTCACCTACTCGGGCTGCTTTGTTAACAGGGAATTACCAGCAAAGGTCAGGTATGGAAGGCGTTATTTATGTGCGAGGGGAAACTAGAGAGGTAGGCCTAGATAGTAGCGAGGTATCGGTGGCTAAGCTATTGAAAACAGCAGGTTATACAACTGGGATTATGGGTAAATGGCATTTGGGTTATCAACCGGAGTATAATCCTGTACAGCATGGCTTCGATACTTTTTATGGGTACTTGAGTGGAAATGTAGATTACCATTCACACTATGACAACTCGGGCATTTATGACTGGTGGCATAACCTAGATTCATTATATGAAGAGGGCTATGCAACTGATTTGATCAGTGCGCATGCGGTAGATTTTATAACTGAGAATAAGGAAAAACCATTCTTTTTGTATGTTTCCCATGAAGCCCCCCATGTACCTTTTCAAGGAAGAAATGACCCAGCCTATAGATTTCCGGGTAAGGAATTTAGTTACCACGGGCCTGTGGAGGATACCGTAAAGGTATACAATGAAATGGTGGAAGTGATGGATGAAGGAGTGGGAGAAATTTTAAAAGCTTTACGTGAAAATGAACTCGAAGAAAATACCTTGATTTTGTTTATTTCAGACAATGGGGCAGAGCTTTTTGGAAACAATGGCAAGCTGACTGGACAAAAAGGAAACCTATTGGAAGGAGGACATCGCGTTCCAGGTATTGCTTATTGGAAGGGCAAAATCACACCTAGGAAATCCTCTGCCACTGTACTTAGTATGGATATTTTACCCACCTTAATGACGTTGAGTCAAGGCAACTATTCTGGTCAACTAAAATTTGATGGAATAGACCTATCCAGACATCTTTTATACCACGAACCACTTGAAGACAGAAGCCTTTTTTGGCGGTACAGAAACCAAAAAGTAGCTCGGCAAAAGGAATGGAAGTTATTGCTTTCGGACAAAGATACCTTACTGGTAAATTTAGAAAAAGATGTTATGGAAATGCATGACCTTTCCACTGAAAGGCCAGATATATTGAAAGAGCTTATAAAAAAGTTAGCCACTTGGGAACAAGATGTAGGGCCAGTATCAGCCATGAAAACGATTTAAACAATTAATTGGACCAATTGAAAAATACGCATGATTTTACGGAAATATATAAGTTTACTAATAATTGTTCTCCTTCCCTTTGGAGGTGTTATAGCCCAGAACAAGCAATTGCCGAATATAGTCTTGCTTTTGGCAGATGATCTGGGGTACCGTGACCTGAGTTGTTATGGTAGTACGCAGGTAAATACGCCAAATCTTGACAATTTAGCGGCGAAAGGTATGCGGTTTACAGACTTTTATGCAGGCTCTGCAGTTTGTTCACCCTCTAGGGCTGCATTAATGACTGGGCGTTCTTCCGTTAGGGCGGGAATCTACAGTTGGATACATACTTCTCATAAAATGCATTTGGTCGAAAAGGAGTTTACTACTGCTGAATTATTAAAACAAGCAGGTTATGCTACGGCACATATTGGAAAATGGCATTTAGGTTATGACCTGGAAGAGAGTTCCGGACCAGGGCCAAATCCTGGAGACCAGGGTTTTGACCATTGGATAGCTACAGGTAATAACGCCATTCCATCCCATCACAATCCTGAGAATTTTGTTAGGAATGGGCTTGCCTTGGGAGAGGTGAAGGGCTATTCTTCCCATTTTTTGGCTGATGAAGCCATAGGCTGGCTTGAGGATAGACCAAAAGACAAACCTTTCTTCATTAATTTATGGTTTCATGAACCGCACCAGAAAGTAGCAGCACCGGATGGTTATTTGGAAAAGCACCAAGATACTAATTTGCCAGCTTATTATGGGAGTATCGAAAATATGGATGCTGCCATTGGTAGGGTATTGACGGAACTGGAAAAACAAGGGCTAACAAGTGAAACCCTAGTTGTTTTTATGTCTGACAACGGAAGCTATAGGGGGAGCAATGGTAGCAATGGTGAGTTGACCAAAGGTAAAACCACCCTTTGGGAAGGTGGCATTCGAGTTCCTGGAATTTTTAGTTGGCCGGGAGTAATTGCAGAAGGCACCATTGAAAACCAACCTGCAGGAGTTGTGGACATTTTCCCTACAATCAAGGAAATTGTTGAAGGGGAAATTGACAAAAATATAGTAATCGATGGATCGAGTTTACTGCCTGTATTTAAGGAGGGAAAGTTTGAACGTAAAAAACCATTGTATTGGTTTTACCCTCCTTCAAGGCCAGTGGCAGTGATTAGGAAAGACTCTTGGAACCTGATCGCAGATCCTGAAATTGAAATTCCTAGGGGGAATATGTTTCAAGAAGAATATATTGGTATAATTAAAGAAACCAAGTTGCAGAATTTTAGGCTTTACAACTTAAGAAATGACCCTAAACAAAGTAAGGATGTTTCATCAGAAAATCCTGAAGTGTTTGAAGGTATGAAAAAAGAAATGATCAAATTGCACGAAGAAATTGTAAAAGAAGCCATTGATTGGAGGGATTTTTCTTGGCCAAATAATTAAATATAAAAATCGAAAATTCAAAAAATGAAGTTAACTGGATGGAAGTGCGTTTTATTCTTTTGCCTAATTATTCGCGTAGGAATTGTAAATGCACAAACGAACACGAAATCAGATAAGCCCAATATATTGATTATTTTTACTGATGACCAGGGGTACCATGATGTATCTTATTATGGCACCAAGGATATTCAGACTCCCCACATAGATGCCATTCGAAATGATGGGATGCAGTTGGATTATTTTTATGCCAACTCACCGGTATGTGCACCTACTAGGGCTTCACTGATGTCAGGACGTTACCCGGATCACGTAGGTGTGCCAGGGCTTGTAAGGTCAAAACCTGCCAATAATTGGGGGTATTTGAATCCAGAAACGATCTTATTGCCAGCCATGCTTAAAAAGGGAGGATATCACACGGCACATATAGGGAAATGGAATCTGGGTTTGGAACACCCCAACCTGCCCAATGATCATGGCTTTGATTACTTTCATGGTTGGTTGGAAGACATGATGGACGATTACCTGATCAAACGGAGACATGGGAAAAATTACATGCGATTGAATGAGGAAATCATCGATCCCGAGGGCCATGCCACAGATCTTTTTACCGAATGGTCAGTGAAATACATTAAAGACAGGAGTGAAGAGGAAAACCCATTTTTTCTTTATTTAGCCTACAATGCGCCTCATTTTCCTGTGCAACCGCCAAAAACATGGGTGGATAAAGTGAAGAAAAGAGAACCTGGTTTACCAGAGAAGCGGACCAATTTAATAGCCTTTATTGAGCATTTGGATGATGGCATCGGACAGGTGATAAATGCCCTCAAGGAATCCGGACAATATGAAAATACACTAATTATCTTTACAAGTGATAACGGAGGCCATCTACCTGATTTGGCCAATAATGGCCCATTGCGCGATGGGAAACAAAGCATGTATGAAGGTGGGTTGAGAGTGCCTACAGCGATTTCATGGCCTTCAAGAATTAAAGCAGGAAGCAGCTCAGATCAAGTAAACCTATCCATGGATATTTTCCCAACCTTGATAGAAATAGCAGGTGTCTCCATGGACCATGCAATCAATGGGAGGAGTTTTTTACCAACTCTCCTTGGGGAAACCATGTCTGAAGAAGCAAGACCTTTGTATTTTGTCCGCCGAGAAGGGGGTGCAAGGTATGGAGGAAAGGCCTATCATGCCCTTAGGCTAGGGGATTGGAAATTGCTGCAAAATAGCCCTTTTCAACCAATGGAACTGTATAATCTAAAAGAAGACCCATCCGAAAAAGACAATTTAATTGCAGAAAATACGGAAGTTTTTAAAAAATTAAATGCTTATTTAATGTCTCATATTCAAGAGGGAGGCAAAGTACCTTGGCAACAGCCTGAATAGCGTAAAAAATTTAAATACATCTCAGAAACGAAAAACATGAAACTTATAAATCCCAAAATAGTCTTAGGTTTAATCTTTAGTTGCTTAGTGAGCTTTATTTCACTGTCTGAGGCCAGACAAAAAGACGATCCTCCAAACATTATTGTGATATTTGCAGATGACCTGGGCTATGGCGACTTAGGGGTTTTTGGTCACCCTTCCATCAAAACACCCAATTTGGATAGAATGGCCTTTGAAGGGCAAAAGTGGACCAATTTTTATGTAGCGGCACCGGTTTGTACACCTAGTAGAGCAGGAATTTTAACCGGAAGGTTGCCAATCCGTTCTGGAATGAGCAGTGATAAAAGAAGGGTACTTTTCCCTGACTCCAATGGTGGACTTCCTCAATCTGAGATTACCATTGCAAAGGCATTAAAAGGTAATGGTTACCAAACGGCTGCCATAGGAAAGTGGCACCTTGGGCACAAGTCTCCCTTTTTACCTACTGATCATGGTTTTGACAGTTATTTTGGCATACCATATTCAAATGACATGGATAAGGTTGACAAAACAGATCATTTTACCTTGACGGATAACGAGAAGTTTGACGCTTATAACGTTCCACTGATGAGGGACAATAAAATAGTAGAACGCCCAACAGATCAAAGAAACCTCACCAAAAGATATACAGAAGAAGCTGTGTCAAAAATCAAAGATTTTAAAAAGGATCCATTTTTCATTTATTTGGCCCACAACCTTCCTCATATTCCTTTGTTCAGGTCTTCGGAATTTAAGGACAAGTCTTTGGGAGGAATCTATGGAGATGTTATAGAGGAAATTGATTGGTCGGTTGGTCAAATTTTAGCTGCTTTGAAAGAGGAAGGCATTGCTGAGAACACCTTAGTAGTTTTTACCTCTGACAATGGGCCATGGCATATTTTTAAGACCCATGGAGGTACTGCTGGATTACTTAGAGGAGCCAAAGGAGGTACTTTTGAAGGGGGTATGAGAGAGCCTACTGTTTTTTGGTGGCCAGCACAAATTAAGCCAGGTGTGGTTATGGATATGGCCACAACTATGGATTTGTTGCCCACATTTTGCGCCATTTCAGGAACAGCATTGCCTGATGATAGGGTGTATGATGGTTTTGATATTTCAGGCTTGCTTAAAGGTACAGGGAAAAGTGAGAGAGAGACTGTTTTTTATTACCGTGGTCAAAGAGTGTTTGCTGTGAGAAAAGGGGATTATAAAGCCCATTTTATCACCCAGCTTGAATATGGAAATCCAACAGCCCATCCCACGACCCATCCCGCAGTTACAGTAGAAAATAGTGCTACCATTTTGGAAACACCTCTATTGTATAACGTGAATAATGATCCAGGTGAGCGGTTTAATATAGCTGAAGACCATCCTGAGATTATAGCTGAAATAAGAAAGGTATTGGCAGAACACCAGGCAGGGATTGTACCAGTAGAGAATCAGCTTGAAAAATAATTGTAAACCCATTCTTTTCATTTAAAGAAAAATATAAAATGAGATCATTCTGCATACTATTCTTACTGTTTGTCGCTGAATTTCCGTCGCAATTCCTGCAAGCAAAACCAATGCAGTTGAAAAAGGATCCACCCAATGTTATCCTTATTATTACTGATGATCAAGGGTATGGGGATTTTGGATTTACGGGTAATCCGCATGTCAAAACTCCTGTGATAGATAATTTGGCGCAGGAAAGTGTTCGGCTTAATAATTTTTATGTTTCCCCAGTTTGTGCGCCTACCAGGTCTAGCTTAATGACAGGAAGGTATTCCTTGCGTACAGGTGTTAGGGATACTTATAATGGTGGCGCTACCATGGCTACAGAGGAAATTACCCTTGCTGAAATGCTTAAGGATGCTGGATATGAAACTGGAGCGTTTGGAAAATGGCATTTGGGAGACAATTATCCTTTCCGTCCTGGAGATCAGGGTTTTGATGAATCCTTGATACACTTGGCAGGAGGGATGGGGCAACCTGGAGATTTCACGACTTATTTCAAAAAAGACCGCAGTTATTTTGATCCTATCCTCTGGTACAATGGCAAACAGAAGTCATTTCTGGGCTATTGTTCTGATATATTTACTGATGAAGCCATTCGCTTTGTAGAAAATCAAAGTCCGGAAAAGCCATTTTTCTTGTACTTATCATTTAATGCGCCACACACTCCTTTGCAGGTGCCAGACGAATATTACCAAAAATACAAAGAAATTGATCCATCTGTAGGCTTTGACGGCAATGGAATGCCAATGCCTAAAATGAGCGATAACGACAAAGAAGATGCTAGAAAGGTATATGCCATGGTGTCCAATATTGATGACAATATAGGGAAGCTAATGCAGAAGTTGGAAGAAAGGGGCATCTCAGAGAATACCATAATCATTTTCATGACAGACAATGGACCGCAGCAATTCAGGTATGTCGCTGGCATGAGAGGGAAGAAGGGGAACGTTTACCGTGGAGGGGTGAGAGTGCCCTTTCTTGTCAGATATCCCAATGGCTTAAAACCAAACCAGGAGGTAAATGCCACTTTGGCTCATATTGATGTATTGCCTACTTTGGCTGATTTGTGCCAAGCAAAAGTGCCAAATGACCGAGAAATAGATGGACTTAGTTTTGCTGGATTATTAGAGGGGAAAGATAAAAATGAAGCGGCATTTGATCAAAGGCCTTTGTTTTTTTACTGGACCCGGAAGTTGCCGGAATTGTATGAAAACATTGCCATCCAAAAAGGCCCATATAAATTGGTTGGGAATATTGGCTATGATGCAGCCCCAAAAGACTTCGAGTTGTTTCATTTGGCAAAGGACCCTTATGAATTGGACAACATTGTAGCTAGTCATCCGGAAAAGGCCCAAGAACTTAAAAGAGCCATAGATCAAATGGTAGGTGAGTTAACTGATTCGCCAAACCTCATGGAGGACCATATGCCAATAGTTGGGACAAAACATGAGAATCCGCTAATATTGAATCGCAATGACGCTTCGGGACAGAGAGGCATATGGACACAACAAGAGATATATGGGTATTGGAATGTTGAAATTCTTGAAGGGAATTATAACATCAGGTATAAATTTATTGAACCCTTGACTAAAGCTGGCAAGGCAATGTTGGAAACCAAAACACAGATCATACAATCCCATATAAGTCAAATGCCAACGGATATGATTGAATTAAAAAATGTTCATTTGAAGCACTACAAAGGAAGTGTTACCCCACATTTTATGAGTGGAGGAAAAAGCATGTTCCCTTTGTGGGTGGAATTTGAACGGATTGATTAAAAAAGTATCAGGTTTGTTTGAAGCCCTAAATATTCAGGAGACACTCTAATACATATACCATCTAACTCCTATAATTAATGGTTTTAATTAACCCCTTAATGTGATTTTAAGGGATAAGTTACTGATTACCCTTATCTCTTCCTGTTCATTTTTTCCCCTAAGTGAATTATAAATCAGGGCAGGCTATGATGAAAAAGCCAACCAAAAAGATCAAGGCTGTATGTAAATCTTAATGTAAAATGAATACTGAATGGCTAAACAAAAAAAACTCCGCCGAAAAGGCGTCAAACAGATTTTTTGTTCTAGCGCCATTGAGCATCCATTTTACTAATTTCCATAAGGCTGGAATAAAAAAAATGGCATAAATCTAAATTAGCTTCATTAAATCAAAAAAGGTCAGCATTTTAATGCTGACCTTTTTTGTGGTATTCCTTATAAACATCTAGGCATTGGCACTTTGAGGTGCCCAATGGGAGCATAGCATTCCAGGAGCTGCTTTTTGAGGATTGGCACAATCATCTGTTTCATACCTTAGGCAAGAGTTACAATTTTTGTTGTCTTTTAATGCTGCTTTCATTTCGAAGGTATCGCAGGTATAGCTTTCATTGACTTTTACGCCATGAATTTTGCATATACCACTGGAATCTAAATTTTCACAGTTATTACAGTTACTTGCTAATCTGATAGACATAATTCATTTGGTTTAAGATTCAATATAAATTTACCACAGAAGGCAGATAGAATCAATTTAAATAGTTGAAAACCAACTTTTTGTATTTAGACTTCTTAAGAATAAGCAGGTGAAAAACAACTGCTAATGGGATGTTCTGAATTGTAAGCCTTTGATTATTATAAGCTTTACACAGGCAGTGTAATTTGAATTGAGAACTTGTCTTTGATAGTATAAATCAGATCATGCAGTATAATTCTTGAAGCCTGTTCCGTATTTACGGGAAAGATTAAATCCGCGAGAAAACAAAGTTGTTCAGAGAATTAGCATAGCACCACAATGGGCAAAGATTTCTTAAAAAAACAATTAATAGGCTGATTATTAATTGATTGTGGCACATGGTAAAAGGTCTATTCCCTATTTCGGGCTTAAAGTGATAAAAACAATTCAAGTAATTATTACCTCATCTTTTGGGGGATTTACATTAAGTATTAAGATAAGACTGTGGATTTCAATAGCGGACTTAGATTACTAATGTCTAGAAGAATTAACGAAGGCAAGTTCAATCATTAGGAATTTGTTATGTGAATGTGGTAACTAATAATATTTTATTAATATTATTTTAACGAATTAATTTGATGCTTTGGTAATTTTTTACAAAATTTAATATCAAATATTTACTAAGGTGTAAATCAGCATTGAAATTCCGGGAATTAGGTAAGAGAATAGTCTAAAAGATTATCCAAATAAGTCGCAAATCTTCAATTTGACATGATCCAGGTTAAAGTAATCGATTCCAACTGATTGGCAAAAGTAAAATTTTCTGCATTGCTAATGAATGTGACTATAAATATGAATTCAATATACATCTAATACACACCCTATGAAAAAAACTATTCCTAAAATGAGCATCCATCGCATTATTTGGTTGGTTGCATCACTTCTATTTTCAGTACTACTGGTTCAACCAGTTTCGGCCTCTCTGGTGGCGCTAGAAAATAGTATTTTAGCAGACCTTAAAGGAACTGTTGTCGATGAGACGGGTGCTCCATTACCAGGGGCCACCATTACCTTACAAGGAACTACTCAAGGGACCGTATCTGATATTGACGGTAATTTTTCCATAGATATACCGGAAAATGGCACTTTGGTGATATCCTTTATAGGGTATAAAACGCAAGTCATCACCATTGGAAATGAAAGCGTGCTTAATGTGCAATTGATACAGGATGAATCCTCCCTGAATGAAGTATTAGTGGTGGGCTATGGTACCCAAGAAAAACGAGATGTTACCGGTGCTGTATCTTCTATAAAAGGGGATAACCTGGAGAATTTACCAGTATCAGGTGCTGCACAGGCATTGCAAGGAAGGGCAGCGGGAGTCAATGTGGTAAGAAATGGTGGCGCACCCGGAAATCAGGGTTCTATTAGAATTAGAGGGACGGGAACGCTTAACAATGCAGACCCTTTAATTATCATAGATGGTGTTCCTGGTGGTAACCTTAATGACGTAAACCCAAATAATATAGCATCCATTGAGGTATTAAAAGATGCGTCTGCTTCCGCGATTTATGGAACAAGAGCGGCCAATGGCGTTGTGATTGTCACCACTAAACGTGGTGACTTCAACCAACCATTGAGAGTTGAGTTAAATGGTTACACGGGCGTTTCCAACGCCATAAAGACCATCGACGTGCTGGATGCACCTACATTGGCCAGCCTGAAAAGAGAAAGGTACACGAATGATGGATTAACGATTAATCCCATTTGGGAAAATGCAGCTTACCAAACGCAAAAGACCAATTGGCAGGAAGAACTTTTGGGACAGGGCACCACGCAGAATGTGGACCTTACACTACGAGGCGGAAACAATAATTCTTCTTTTATGCTCGCTGGTGGCTATTTTAAGGAAGAAGGGATGATTTCTAATTCTGACTTTAGGCGACTAAGCTTTCGAATTAATTCTGACCATAGGATTAGTGATAAGTTTAAGGTAGGCCAAAATCTACAGCTTGTATCGATCAATCAAAGAAGCCCAAATACACTCTCAGCACAAACCGGCGTCTTATGGAGTGCAATACGCTTTCACCCTGGGTTGCCTGTTATGAATCCAGATGGTTCTTACAGTTCTTCTCAGATTTCAGGAGAATTCGGAGACATTAACAATCCTATATTTACCCAGAATACACAGGACAATAACAGTACCAGCCACAAGATTTTAGGAAACTTAAATGCTGAATATGAAATCATTGAAGGGCTTAAGTTCCGGGTTAATTTTGGTTTGGATGGTTTCATTAGTGATGGTTATAATTTCAATATCATTGTCAATGACCAGATAAGAACCAATTCTATGAATTCTCTTTCAAGAAGCTACAATGAATACTATTCTGTATTGGCCGAATACTTTGTTTCCTATGATAAAGTATTCAATGACCTGCATAATTTTAATTTTGTTGGAGGATATACCACCCAGACCTTTAATTCAGATGGATTCAGTGCCAGTAAAAGAGATTTTCTGGATGAGTCATTTGATCAAAGATTTTTAAGTGTGGGCCAAACCTTGAACGGAATAGATGGAGGTAAATCATATGATGCCCTGGCATCCTATTTTGGCAGGGCTACTTATAATTATGATGAACGCTATTTGGTGACCGCCACTTTTAGAAGTGATGGGTCCTCTAAATTTGCACCTGGAAATCGCTGGGGTTATTTCCCAGCCTTCTCACTTGGCTGGAGAATCTCAGAAGAGGATTTCTTTCAAAATGTTGGCTTTATTTCCAATATGAAATTGACCGGTGGATGGGGAAGCCTGGGAAATCAAAATGTTCCGGGATTACAATACCTGGCGCTCATTAGCTCTGGAAGAAGGTATTCTTTTGGGGGAAACCAAACAGTAGGCGCCGCACAAACCAGGGTACCAAATCTTGGGATTACTTGGGAAACAGCCCAAATGACAAATATAGGCCTGGATTTAGGCTTTTTAGACAACCGTTTGCTAGCCAATTTGAATTATTTTATAAAGGACACCAAAGACATGCTGATCGCTCCTCCCACCATTGGATCCATAGGGACTGCACAGATACCCAACCAAAATCTTGGTGAATTAAGAAATAAGGGACTTGAAGTGGAGGTTTTGTTTAGAGAATCCCAGGGAAAATTTACCTATACGGTGAGTGGAAATGCTTCCTTTATCCAAAATGAAGTCACCAAATTAGTAGATGGTAATTTTATAGGTTCTAGGTTATATGGCAGGTCTAGTCAGGAATTGTCCAGAACCTATGAGGGTTCCCCAATTGCAAGTTTTTATGGATGGAGAGCGGATGGATTGTACCAAAGTTCCGAGGAGATTCAGAATGACAGCAATATTGCAAATGATCCACGAAAAAGTGGCGGATTGATACAACCCGGGGACATGAAGTTTCTGGATTTAAACGGTGATGGAATCATTGACGAGTCAGACAGGGAAATCATTGGGAATCCTCATCCAAAAGTGGTTTACGGTTTAAATGCACAGTTAGGGTATGGTAATTTTGACTTAAGTTTATTTTTCCTTGGCAATGCTGGATTTGATATTTACAATGCCGACAGGATGCAGGGAATAGATCCAACTTACCCTTTCAATATGTATGCAGAAACCATCAATCGATGGAATGGCCAGGGAACAAGCAATGAAATCCCCAGAATGACGACTAAAAGAGATAATCTCAACCACAGGACTTCTGACTTGTTTTTGGAAGATGGAGATTTTCTTAGGTTAAAAAATGTGGTACTTGGTTATACTTTACCCACACCAATCACTGACCGAATTGGGGTTTCTAAGGCCAGGTTTTATGTAACTGGACAAAATGTATTTGTCCTTACAGGCTACTCGGGAATGGATCCTGAATTAGGATATACAGATGGCAACCTGCAATTGAATGCAGATTATGCACAATATCCGCAAGCCAGAAGCTGGACCATAGGTACAACGATAACTTTCTAATGTAAGCATATGAAAAATTCAATTCAACTTCTTTTGTTGCTAGTATTAATTGCTACAGCTTGTGAAGACAATATACTCGATACAACTCCCTACGGGCAATCTACTTCCTCACAGTTTTGGAGAAATGGGGAAGATGCTGTAGCTGCTGCCAATGCCATGTATGAGCCTTTAGTAGTGGAAGACTTTTATGGGCATGCGGAACACACCTTTGATATTCCATCTGACGATCAGTTCAGAGCAGGAGATCATGGTGAGGACCAGGCCATAGAATCTTTTACTTTTGATGCAGGTAACCCGCAGCTATTTTATAGCTGGAGGCACAAATATGAAGTAATTTCCAGGGCCAATGCCGTTTTGATAAATGTTCCAGATATCAGCATGGACCAAACACTTAAAGACAGAACTTTAGGAGAAGCCCATTTTCTAAGAGGATTTATGTACTGGAGATTTGCTGTAATCTATGGTGGTGTGCCAATAATCCTAGAAGAGGATGTTATCGCAAACAATTACAACAAACCAAGGGCTACTTTGGAAGAAACTTATGCTCAGATTGAAGCTGATTTATTAAGAGCTGCAGATCTTTTGCCCATTTCTCATGATGCAGATGATTCAGGCAGACCCTCTAAAGGTTCTGCCAATGGACTATTGGCCAAATTGTACCTGTACCAGAAAGCCTTTGACAAGACCATTTCATTCGGTCAGAAGGTTTTAGATGGCCCTTACCCTTTGGCTGATAATTATCAGGACAATTTCCGGGTGGAAACGCAAAATAACCCGGAGGTTTTGTTCTCTATACAAAGCCTGCAAGGATGGCAGGACAATACCCATATTATTTACACCACACCAAGACCTTGGGGAGGTTGGGATTTTCACGAACCGGTGCAGGATTTGATCGAGGAGTTTGAGGATGGTGATCCCAGACTGGATTATACGGTTTATAAGCCTGGAGACATGGTAGATTTGGGAGGAGACAAAGGGCTGACAGAATACACCGAAGACCTTTCTTCTACAGGCTATCATTTCAGAAAATACTCTTCTTGGAATCCTCAGGGAGGGCTTAATATGAGCCATAACAATCCGATTTTAAGAACAGCAGATGTCTTGTTAATGATGGCCGAAGCCAAAATAAGGTCAGGTCAAAATGGAGATGCTGAAATCAATGCGGTCAGAGAAAGAGCAAATAGAACGGAACTTACAAATGCTACCATCGAAGACCTGATCCATGAGCGAAGAGTAGAATTGGCTGGGGAAAATCAGCGCCACCAAGACCTTATTCGTTGGGATAAAGACAATTTGGTAGATATTGTTGCCCTGTATAAAAAAGACCTGGGGCCATTAAAGCCACCAAGAAATTTTGAAAGGCCCAAACATTATCTTTTCGCCATACCCCAAAGAGAAATCGATTTAAGTAACGGTGTATTGAGCCAAAATTCTGGATACTAATGCTGAAAACAGGATTAATCTTTTGCTTTATTTTTGGTTTAATCCTTTCATGTGAAACCAGTTACGAACAAAAAATAATAGGGGAATGGAGATTGGATTCTGCTTATTACCATTATAACCAATTCAATTTCTCTAGCCAAGGTTGGCATCAAGTGGAAACTTATACCTATTTACCCACTGGTGAGGCGATCACCAGTGCGGTAAATGCCTCTGTTAGTAACAAGTACGCTATTGAAGACAAACGTCTTCAATATTTTAATGGTAATGGTGAACTGGTAAACGTCTATGATATTTTATCTATTGATGGGGAAAACATGGTGTTAAGAACGGATAAAAAGCCATTGTTTAAAGGAAAAAACCAAAACAGGTTTGAGGTCCGTTACTTTTCCAGGATGGATTAGGGGGTGCCCAAGTCGTTTAAATTCGAAATAGTAGGGTTGCGAATTGATAAACTGATTTCGATTTGATATTGACTTAATTTATACCAAATCGTCAATGCGAACCTTTTTTGGGGGCCTCTAGGGAGGCAAAGTGTGTGGCAATTTCGATTGAATGTCAAAAATCCAACCTGTGTTTGGCGCAAATTATTATTTAAATGCTGATTAAAGATGGTGCTCTTTTATTGGAGTACCATCTTTATCATAATAGACAACTTTAACTAGGTTAGGCTCAGGAAATATATGGTTGGAAAGTTGACTTAAATAAGCTGATCCAAAGTAAAACTCTTTTGCCCTCAATCGACCATCATTAAAGTACAGCATGGCTTTCTTAGCTCCTGGCACCTCTGGCAAGGGGGGAACCATCACTTTTTTCCCATATAAATTGATCCATTGGGTAGGCTGGTTATTTTTAGCGGCAATGTGAAATAGGCCTTTTTTTGCACTTAAGTATACAGAAGCCACAGCCCTGACATCCCCACCCAGCCCAGGCAATTGCTCCTTTACCCGTATTTTTTCATCCGCTTCAAATTCCATCCTTAAGCCATAGGAGGCATCATAGGACCCCGTGATTACTTCTGTTTGGTGAAAATTGCCTGCTAAAAATATTTCCATTAATCCATTCCCATCAAAATCACCTGATTCCATGCCAAAGACTGGCGAGATTTGAGCCAAATTTGGTAATGGAATATGCTCAAAACCTTTGTCCCCCCTATTGATCAAAAGTGCTGAGGAAAAGGTGTTAGCGGATAAAGTGTTTTCGGTTTTCTCTATAAGGTCTTTACCTAATAAAGAAGGCAAATCAGCATTTCCATAACTGTGAAAGGTGAGAAATTTCTTTTTTAATTGTGGGATCTGCTGGAACAGGTCATTACGTGGATGGATAGGAAACCTTATTCCATTTTCAACAAAGGAAATGATCGATTCCAAATTTCCATTGTTGTCAAAATCACCGCAATGAATTTCAAGTGGGCTTTCTATACTGGTTTGATACCTGCTATTCAGTCCAAGATTTCCAACGATATAATCGGTCATTCCATCCTGATTTATATCTGTTGCAATGATACTATTCCACCAGCCCGAACTCGCCTTTATGCCTGGTAGGCTGTCCTTTAAAATCAATTTACCGGATTGATTTTCAAAAAGTGTAATTTCCATCCATTCACCTACCAAAATCAAATCCACCCAATTGTCTTCATTATAATCAGTCCATAATGCGGCTGTTACCATTCCTATATTTTTCAAGCCTGGAGCCAATTGATCAGCTACTTCTGTAAAAGTACCCCCCTCGTTTTGTAGCAATTGAGAAGTCCCGGGTAATGGATAGGAATTGGGTGCCAACCTGCCGCCTACGAAAAGGTCTATATCTCCATCTTTATCAAAATCTGCCCCTGTGACACAAGAGCCACTTGCCGAAATGGTAGGTAGTGCAGATTGCGCCCGCTCATATTTTCCTTGACCATCGTTTAAATATAGCCGATCCTGATAATGCCCTGACCCAGCCTCAAATTCATTTCCACCCGAAACTACATACAAGTCCTGATCTCCATCTGAATCAGCATCAAAAAACAAAGCACCCATGTCTTCAAAATTGCTGTTATCGTCAGAAAGTGGAATTGAAGCAAATCTTGAATCTTCCTGTTGGGATAGTATAACTCCTGATTGTCCAAAGGCTCCACCGATAAATAAATCATCCATTTGATCAGCATTAATGTCTGCCACCGCTATGCCTGGCCCTAGTTGGGAATGTTTATGGGGCAATAATGGCTGTAAGTTGAAATCAGCATAAAATTTTTCCTGGTGATAAAAAATGGGAAGTGTTTCCGGCAGTTCTTCTACTACTTCCGATAGCAGTGAATTAGAAAGGGGCTTCACTTTTTCCTTTTCCAAGCTCTTTTTGTTAAGAGTGATGATTTGATTACTGAGGGTTTCGTTCAAAAGATTGACTTGTCCATCCGGCCAATGGATTTGGATCGAATCAATTTGTTGCTTGTCTCCAAGTCCAAAATGTATGGTCTCAGATACCGAGGACTGGTACCCTCTTGTTAGATAATGCTCGTAATATTGCATTTGGCCATTGACATAAAGTTTTATTTTTGTTCCCAAAGCCTGCAGATTCCCTTTTTCTCCTTCCAATCGAATTTTTAAAAAATGGTTTTTGCTGTGGTCTTGGCCGTTATTTTTATAAACTGAAGCCTTACTATAGGTATTGTTAATGACAAGGTCTAATTGCCCATCATTGTTGAGGTCTGAATATACCATGCCACTGGAATATCCGGGTATACCAAAACCCCAATCCTTTGACACCTCCTTGAAAGTGAGGTCTTGTCTATTTTGAAACATAAAATTTCCAAGGTGCGCACCTTTCAATTCCTTTAGTTCATCAAATATTTCCTTGCTGTTTAATTGATGAAAACTAGACCTGTAATCCACGAAATCCCTATTGGTGATGTCACGTGGATAGCCATTGGTAATAAATAGATCCTTCCAACCATCATTGTCCCAATCAGCCCACAAAGGAGCCCAGCTCCAGTCGGTAGCAAAAACGCCAGCCAAAAAGCTGATTTCAGAAAACTGTGGTAATCCTTCCACATTAATCCCTCTGTTTAATTGTAGGGTATTGCGCATATACTGGGGTTCATAGCCGCTTTTGATTTCCGAAGTAAACCGGTCATGACCCGTAGTACCAAACATCAATTTTTGACGGTAATTCGTGGGAGGGAGCATGTCCACTTCAATAAGATCTATTTTACCGTCATTGTTATAATCAGCTGCATCGTTGCCCATGGCCGAATAACTGGTGTGCTGAAATACTTTTCCTGCTACATTCAGAAAAGTGCCGTCTTTTTGATTCAAGTACAAAATGTCATTGGAGAGGTAATCATTGCTAACCATAATATCAGGCCAATTGTCGTCATTGAAATCAGCAATGGCTAAACCTAAGCCGTAACCCTCCAGCGTAATGCCACTTGCTTTTGAGACATCACTAAAGGTTGCGTCTCCATTGTTTTGGTAAAGCTTGTCGGTGTTTAGCATTTCACCATTCATCCTTTTGGGTCGAATAATATTTGGACCTGTTTCATCTGTCATATTATTCAACAGATACATGTCCAAGTCTCCATCCCTGTCATAATCAAAAAATGCGGCCTGGGTGCTAAATCCATTGTCTGCCAAACCATATTCCGCGGCTTTTTCAATAAATTTAAAGTCCCCTACGTTGATGTACAATGCGTTCTTTCTTTTAATCGCTCCATAGGGGCCCGAAAAGCATATGTAAATGTCTCTTAAGCCATCTTGATTGATGTCAACAATGGCTATCCCTGTCGCCCATTTACCCTCGGTGACTATCCCTGACCTAGGGGTTTTATTTTCAAATACAAAGTCCCCTATATTGGCGTAAATTTCACAATTCCCCATATTGGAGGTGAAAACAAGGTCATCTAAGCCATCATTGTCAAAATCTGCAGCAGCTACACCTGCTCCGTTATAAAAATATTCATAGGTAAGAATATTGAAAAACTCATCTTCTAAAAGTGTATTTTCAAATTCAATGCCTGTGTGCGAAAAGGGTAAAGCTGTAAAACGGTTACTGTCCTGACATGAAATAAGACTTAATAGAAATAATGCCAGGCAATGATTGCTAAGAAGGGAAAGGCTTTTTTTCATTCAATATAATATTTGCATAAACCGTTTCAATGAAATTAAAACCTTGTTTTTTAATAGGTAAATTTAATCATTAAGACATGATTTGGTTTGTTTTTTGAAGGAAATATAAGGTACAATATTTGTGGCTATTGATGTATAACAGTATCTTTAATCATTAACCACTTTAAAACCATATTTAAAAATGAAATATTCAAATATACTTTTAGCAACTTTCCTATGTGGAGGCATGCTTGCAGGATGTAGTAGTCCGACAGAAACTGCTTCAGAGGACCCTTATTTTACAGCTGATGAAGACCAGGGAGGTTTGAATCTGGGCGCGGGATTTGAATCCTATGTAATTGCGGAGGATCTGGGTAGAGCAAGGCATTTGGCTGTCAGGGAAAACGGAGATATATATGTAAACCTCAGGGAGGCAAATGATCAAGGAGGGATTGCTGCTTTAAGAGATACTAATGGAGATGGCAGGGCAGATGAGATTGAGTATTTTAGTGATTTTGGGGGTACTGGAATGGCTTTCTATGATGGGAGTCTTTATGCGTCCAATGACAGTACCATATTCAGGTATTCCTTCGTTGGGGACAATTTATTACCAGATAACGCAGCTGCTCCAGACACCATTGTTTCTGGATTGCCTGTACAAACATCCCATGCAGCCAAATCCTTCACTTTTGACGACAAAGGATACCTCTATGTGAATATAGGTGCTCCCTCTAATGCTTGTCAGGAACAAGATAGAACAAGAGATTCACCGGCCATGGATCCATGTCCTCTTTTGGAAAGACATGGGGGTGTCTGGCGATTTGATGCTTCAAAGGTCGGCCAAACACAATTGGAAGATGGGCATCGCTATTCTACTGGCATACGAAATGCTGTAGCGTTGCAATTCAATCCACTAGATGGGCATGTTTATGCAGTTCAACATGGTCGAGACATGCTGAATGGGTTGTTTCCGGATATGTATACAGAAGAGGAAAGTGCTGAACAACCTGCAGAAGAAATGTTTAGGCTTAGTGATGGGGCTGATTTCGGCTGGCCTTACTGTTATTTTGACCCCTCGCAAGATGCCCGTGTGACTGCACCAGAATATGGGGGAGATAGAAATAGTACTGACAGGTGTGAAGGAACAGAAGGTCCAATTGCTACTTTCCCAGCGCATTGGGCACCAAATGACTTGTTATTTTATACAGGGGATCAATTTCCTGAAAGCTATAAAGGGGCTGCCCTGATCGCTTTTCATGGATCCTGGAACAGGGCTCCTTTGGGACAAAAAGGGTATTTCGTGGCAATTCAACCTTTTCAAAATGGGGACCCTTCAGCTGCATTCCAAAACTTGGCGGAAGGATTTGCAGGTGTTGAATCAATAGAAGCACCAAGCGATGCCAAACATAGACCTACAGGACTTGCAATGGCACCAGATGGTACCGTAATCGTTTCAGACTCTGTTACTGGAAAAATCTGGCGGGTATTTTATAAAGAAGACAAAACCATGGCTTTAAAATAGGTCTCTGTCAAACTTGAAGAATTTATAAAAAGGGTAAGTGTTCAAACACTTACCCTTTTTATATACCTATCCTACGTAAACTTCAGAAACCTCCCAACCCGTCTTTGCGAACCTTTTTTTTGGGTTTTAAAGGGTAGGGAAAGGTGTTGCAATCGCGTATAGTTATAGTTGGAATTTAATTGCTTGAAAGATGGATTTTTTATCTACTTCTTAAATCTATAAATTGGTCTCAGTTTAGCAATGGGATTAACATCAAATAAAATGAAGATTAAATTTTATGCTCCGCTTTGGGGAAACACACTTCCTTTTGAGAAGTTTTGCGCAAATGTCAGCGAAGCTGGATACAACGGGGTGGAAATGGATCTACCCTTGGAGAAAAAGCAAAGGGATAATTTACTTTCCATTCTTAAAGACCATGAACTGGAATTAATTGGTCAGTATTTTCAATCTTTTGAGACCAATCCAAAAGCCAATTTAAACTCCTATGAAAGGTACCTCAACCATTTAATAGGAGCAGCACCAGTATTAATTAACTGCCAAACGGGAAAGGATTACTTCAATTACGAAGACAATTTATCGCTTTTTCAACTGGCTGATAGGCTTTCAAAAGAATCAGGTATTCCCATTACCCATGAAACCCATCGTGGAAAGTGCTTGTATTCAGCGCCTGTTGCTAAAAAGTATTTTGAAAACCTGCCTGAGCTTCGTATCTGTTTAGACATCTCCCATTGGTGCAATGTACACGAGTCTTTGCTCGAGGACCAGGAGGATATTGTTGATCTGGCCATTTCCAGAGCAGACCATATCCACAGTAGGGTAGGACATTCAGAAGGGCCACAAGTAAATGATCCACGCGCTCCCGAATGGAAAGATGCAATGTCTGCTCATCTTAAATGGTGGGATAAAGTGGTCCAATTGCATAAGGCCAACAACAAAGATTTAACCATTAATACAGAATTTGGGCCATATCCTTACATGCCTACACTTCCGTATACCGAAATGCCAATAGCCAATCAGTGGGATATCAATGTTTATATGATGAATTTACTTAAAGAAAGGTACAACCCATAATAAGCTTTCTTCCTTTATCCAAGCAATGAAATGCATTTCTAGTATTACTGTAAGGTATTATTTTTTGTAATTAACGGTATTGGATGTAATTTCAAGGCTGGAAAGCCAAATGGGGAGGCTGGTTCGAATAAAAAGCCGGAAGACGAATTCGAATAGGTGAAATGGTATCAATACTCGAAAATGAAATGGTAGTTAAAAATTGATTTTTCAATCGTTTAGCAGATGTCTTTAAGCCCAATAAACTTAATTTAAAACCTATTAGTTAAATTGCATAACTTAGAAATGAAACACACTGATACTGTTGCCATGATTTTTTTTCAACGGCCGAAAACAAGGAATTTTTTCGGTACATTAATCCTAATGCTATTGATTCTATCCGGCTGTGGGGAAGCCGAAAAGGAGAACTTTATAACTACAGTAAATTTTGAAGAACAAAGTTTTGCCCCTTTTGTGGAGCCATTCTTTCCCTATATCACAACTTCATTTGATGGTAGGGATTTAGGTATAGGTTTTCCTGAGGATAATATTTCCGGCCGCGTTTTGGCTATTAAACTGGGGAATGATGCTTACGCCTGTTTCGATACAGACATGTTGCGTTGGTCGGTGGCATGGACGGGAGACTTTATGCCAATGGTAACCATGGCTCAGGTTTCCTATGCGGATTTTCACAATAAAGGGAATCAGATCCCAACAATAGGAGGAGAGGCAAAACTAGCAACAGGAGCTTATCCAGGTTGGTCCATTGGACAGCCCTCGGTAAAAGACCCGAGAAAACCCTCCCCGCACCCTGAGAGCCCTGCTTGGGGAGCTATCCCTGCTGAAATAGGCAGATATGGAGGCATTTATCCAGTAGAAGACAAAGTCATCCTTTCTTATACAGTAGGGAGTACCCTTGTTTATGAATTACCAAGTAGCATTCTTCATGAAGGACTTTCCGTTTTCAGCAGAAGATTTGCCATGGCAGCTTCTGATAAAAAGACCTTCCTAATGGCTGCTGAGATCACTGATATTAGCAATGTAGAATTGTCCGACAATCAGGTTTTGGTTTATCATGGCGATAAAGTGACTGCGATGGGGCTAGCCAATGGCAGTGAAGGCATTACACTTTCGGTTGAAGACAATAGGTACCTGGTAGTGGAAGTTGCTGCGCATGAAACAACAGTAGATTTTGAATTATTGCTTTGGAATGGGGCAGCTTCTGAAAAAGATAAATTTAAAGGAGCTTTGGCCAATGAAATGTCAATCCTTCCTGATTTTGAAAAAGGAAGCAAGCCATATTGGGAAGAAGAAGTGCTGACCAAGGGTCAGATTTCACCTGATACCGCAGCTTTTGTAACAGACCGTTTGACATTGCCGGTGCCAAACCCTTGGAAACGAAATGTTAGAATGGTTGATGTTAGTTTTCTTAGCGATTCCGAGGCTGCCATGGTCACCTTTGAGGGGGATGTATGGAAAATAGCAGGCATAAATAAGGATTTAGATCGTTTGGTATGGACCAGAGTTGCTTCCGGCCTTTATGAACCACAAAGTATAGAAGTGGTAAACGGCGAAATCTATGTTTACGGAAAGGATGGAATCACCAGGCTACATGACCTGAATGGTGATGGTGTTGCTGATTTTTATGAAAACTTTTCCAATGTCATGGCACAATCTATCGAAACCCGTGAATGGGCCAGTGATATGGTGGCTGATCCAAAAGGAGGATTTTATGTGGCCAAATTTGGGGCCTTGGACATGGGGCCTGAAGCCTCCTCACCTAAAGCCCTTATGGGGTTTAGATCCGCCTCAAATGATGATGGATCTATCCTTAAGGTTTCATCAGATGGTAGAAGTATAAGTCAGTTTGCAACTGGATTTAGAGGGCCTTACCTAGGGATTCATCCTGAAAAAGGTTGGTTAACAGGTTCAGATCAGCAAGGGCATTATATGCCTTCTACACCTATTATGCTGATTAGAAAAGGAGACTATTTCGGGGTTCCTGCCACTGCTCATAGAGCGCCTATTCCTGAAACTACTCCTCCAATTACTTGGATTCCTCACGGTGCTGACCGTTCAGGAGTGGGGCAAATTTGGGTAACTTCGGATCAGATGGGCCCCCTCAATGACCAAATGCTTCATTTGTCTTATGGCAGGCCAGGATTGTTTTTGGTGAAAGTAGACAGTAGCTCTTCCATCGTACAAGGAGGGGCATCTGTGATTCCTGGTATTTATCCGGCGCCTACCATGAAAGGTACGGTTAACCCTACAGATGGTCTGGTTTATTTCGCAGGCTTCTCTCTATGGGGGCACAATTCTGATGCTTTAAGCGCATTTCTTAGATTGAGGTATACCGGCAAGGAAAGTTTATTACCTGTAGCTTATAAAGTTCGTGAGGGAGGGATTCTATTAAGGTTTGATCAAGTATTGGATGAGGCGACAGCCAGCGATTTGGCTAGCTATCAAGTCAAAAGGTGGAATTACCTGCGGACAGAAAAATATGGCTCAGGGCATTATCAATTGAATGGCGAAGTAGGAGAGGAGAACATGCCAGTATTGGCTGCCCACTTGTCGGCCGACAAGAAAGCTGTTTTTTTGGTAGTTCCCAACATTGCGATTGTGATGCAAATGGAAGTAGCCTTTGACCTTAAAACAGAAAAAGGAACGGCTTGGTCTGATAAAGTTTGGATGACCGTAAATGGGGTTAACGAAGCCAACCTGAAGGCGGAGGGATTTGAAAACCTTAATCCAGCAGACCTGATCGAAAAATTTGATCCGACATTATTGGCCGGCAAAGAAGAAGGGCAAGCGGATGCCATTAAGGGAAAAGAAATATTCCTGAAATACGGATGTATCGCTTGTCATGCGATTGACGACGATGTGGCTGGAAAAATAGGTCCAAGTGTAAAAGGACTTTATGGTGCCAAAAGAGAATTTAAAGACGGCACTACAGCTACAGCAGACGATGCCTATATCAAAGAGTCCATCGTTGATCCTGGAGCGAAAGTAGTGGTGGGCAGAGAAGGGGAGATGCCTTCTTTCTTGGGATTGCTTTCCGATAAGGACATTGAGTCAGTTATCTTGTATTTTAAAACATTAGAGTAAAAAGTATCGATAATCTAGCGCAGTTTGCAAAAAGCAAGCGTAATTAATAGCTCTCTATCATATTGAAATTAAAAGCGCACATAAATTTTTATGTGTGCTTTTTTTATTGTCTTGCTTTGGGATGGACCTATATGTCTTGAAGGTAGCAGGCTTTTAGGTGGCTGAGCGGATGCGAAACCTGTCTAAAATTTTTTATGTTATTTGTCTAAGAATTGGAAGACATTGATATAGCCGGTAGGGCTTCTTAAAACCTTCTACAGGTTTACATTTTACAGGCATTTATGGAAAAGGTTTCTCGTCTCCTACTTTATCCCTCCAAACTTTGTAAAAACCCTTCAGTTTTTCTATAATTGGCTCATATAAATCATTGTCTATAAGGTTATCCAATTCATAGGGATCCTCGGATAAATTGAATAATAATTCAACATTATTATCAGTAATTATATATTTCCATTCTGTTGATCTTATCATTCGGTGACCTGTGCCAACTTTACCTCCAACTCCTACACTTTCACTAGCTATAAAATCATTTACAACAGTTGCCGGATCTCTTAAAATTGGTAAAATTGATTTTCCTTGTAAATATTCAGGAATTGGCAACCCTGCTATATTTAAAATAGTAGGTAGAATATCTGTACTGGATACTAGGGCATCTGATTCATGGGTATTAACTTTTAATTTATCCCAATTGATGAACATTGGTACCCGAACGGATTCTTCATGCATGGTCAATTTATTCCCCAAGCCATGATTTCCTAGAAAATAGCCGTTATCTGAAAGAAAAATGAAAACGGTATTTTCCATATGTCCACTTTCACTTAACTGATCTATAAAATGTCCAATTTGAGAATCGAGATGAGTAATGGTCGCATAGTAGGCTTTTGTGAATTCTGAAATAATCGCTTTTGACCGTGGAGGTCCGGCAGGTAAATTTTTATAATTATTTATGTAATCTGAATCTCTGTAAAAATTCTCACCAGGTAAGCCTTGGTTAAATACACTTTCGAGCCTTGGGGTGTTAAGAAAATTCTTTTCAATCGAAATATTTTCTAAAGGATAAAGATCTAACCATTGCTGTGCTGGTTTCAATGGGACGTGAGGTTGTCTTGGCGCCAACCAGATAAGGAAGGGTTGCTCGCCAAAATCCGCTTTTTTAATAAAATTTGACACCTCCTCAAAGGCTATTTCATCATCAAAATTGCTGGATTCGTGTCCGAACCCAAAGCCATAATCCTGGGGATTTCCTAAATGAGATTTGCCACTAAAGTAAGTATCATAACCTGCATCTTTTAAGAATTCGGCCATAGTTTTGAATTTGTTTTCATTCACTATGTTTTTAATAAAGGAATCTCTATCCAATGCTACTGTTCCATTAGTCTGGGGATACAAGCCAGTGAATATACTAGCTCTACTTGCAGCGCAAACAGGTGTTGAAGTAAAGGCTTTATTGAAAATTATACCCTTTTTTGCTAAATTATCCAGATTTGGAGTCAGCACTTCTGAATTATTATATCCAATGGCCCTGTAGGTTTGATCATCGGTGAAAATGACAACAAAATTAGGTTTATTGTCTTCCTTTTGCCCAAAAACTAAAGATGAATAACTAAATATAATAAGTAAGAAGATGGATGATTTTATCACAATTGATATGAATATTAAAATGATAAAAGACTATCCATCCCAATTATGAAAGTTTCTTAATTGGGATGGATAAATTATTTAGAGGTTTCTAAAGTCTTACTTTCCTCTGGAGGTTCACAATAGGCAACAAATTTCTGTTCGATACTCCATGACTCTGGAACATTTCCAGCTAAGGGATGCGTTTTTTCAAACACTCCTAAAAGTTTCACTTGCAAACCTTGCATGATGTCTTGGTAATCTGGGTCATTGGAGAGATTAGTAGTTTCCTTAGGATCACCCTCAATATCATACAAATGATGGGTAATGCCTGCTGCACCAAATCCTGTTGCATATCCCATTCCCAAATCATTTTTACCCGTGGAAAAAATATACTTCCATTTTTCGGTCCGTATCATGGCTTTATTATCGGGTAAAAATTCTGAGAAAACGTAATCACGGTGATAGTCTGTTTTTTCGGTTAGAAGTGGGACCAAACTCTTACCATGGATATCATTCAGTGGTTTTTCTCCTAGTGCCTCAACAATTGTTGGGAACAAGTCAACAAACTCCGTCAGTTCCGATTGAATTTTCCCTTCTCCGAAAGCCTTTCCTCCTTGAATTATTAACGGAGCCTTTGCGGCTTCTTCCCACATCATGTGTTTTTCAAAACGTTTATGGTCATTTAATAAATAGCCATGGTCTCCCACATATATGACTAAGGTATTCTCTTTTAATCCGGCCTTTTCCAATGCATTCAAAACAAGTCCTACATTTTTGTCCAGGTATTCAACTGAAGTATAGTAGGAAGAAATGATTCCTTTTTTTTCTGCATCAGTTAAATCTTTAAACACTTCGGGAATCCAGCGGTCATCTTCTTGGCTACCACTTGGAAGGGGCATGTTTTCGGGATTGTACTTTTTGGCATATTCTATGGGGAAGTTAAATGGTGAATGCGGTTCTTCAAACCCAAGCCAGAGGCAAAATTTGTCATCCTGGTTACTTTGTATAAATTCTATTGCTTTTTTTGCATAAAAGGTCCCTACGTCTTCCTCGTCATAAAAAGCAGAGGGTAAGGCATCAGCATTAAGCCAAATATTGGCTGGATCTTTAAATGGTTTCCACTGCGGTCGAGACTGTACTCCTTCCGATGGTTTTCTGGGAGGATTAGCCTTAATAAAATCCAGGTAATCCTTCTTTTGTATTTTTTGCTCAAATCCATGATTGGACTGACTATTAAAATGATTTTTGCCAATTATGGCTGTTTTATAACCCAAGGGAGTCAAATAATCAGCAATGGATATTTGATCTTCAGGAAATGGAGTAGAAAGCAAAGAAACCCCTGAAGCATGAGGGTATTTTCCGGTGATCATCGATTGTCTGGAAGGTGAGCAAACAGGGGAGTTAACATATGCACGGCTAAATAAAACTCCATTATTTGCCATTTTGTCCAAGTTTGGTGTTTTTACTATTTTATTACCATAAGCCCCTAAAACTTCAGTACTATGGTCATCACCAATTATAAAAACGACATTTTGAAAGTTTACAGGATAGTTTTCGATGTCATTCTCCTCTTTTTTTTGCGGTGAATTACATGCATTCACAGCTATAATTATTAGTAATATTGAAATATATGTTTTCATTTTTTTTCAAAGTTCAGTAATTACAATATTTTGCTTTTTGTAATCCTTTTTCGGCCAATTTTCATGTGAAAATGAGTTGAATACCGAATTAGATATGATAGTACTTTAGAATCCCATTTTAAGAACCTAAGGGGGGTCCCTTAAGTTCTTTTTAGCCGGAAAGTAAAGCAGTTGAATGCTACATGAATGTCTTTAGCATAAATGGTAGATTAAAGGAAAAAAGGACACTATTTTATTTCTTAACTTTCCCAAATAATAAAACCGATTTAACTAATAACCTGGATTTTGTTCCAATCTACCAATTAAAATCTCTCTCTGAGGTATTGGAAACAGTAATCGGTTTGTGGTAACATTATAACTTACATCTCTTAGGATAGGGTGCAAAGTTTTGAGGTATTGCCCGTGTTGATTCATTACCTCTATGGCACGGTCTGTTCGGACTAGATCTAACCATCTTTTATTTTCGAAAGCAAACTCTACACGTCTTTCATGGAGGATTATGTCCTGTAATGCACCCTGGTTTACTTCTACCGAAGGGAGTAGGCCAGCCCTTTCTCTAACCCTATTTAAATGAGTCAATGCCTCAGCAGTTTTCCCTTGTTCATTGAGGGCTTCTGCAAGTAATAAAAGCGCATCGGAGTAACGGTATATTGGAAAATTGTCATCCGTGTTGTTTATTACACTATGCGTGTTTTGGTATTTTTTTATATATGCATAAGACCGTTTATTTTCAGGAGTGGTATAGTTGAGAGGACTAGTCACTTTTTCTATAACCATTTCACCAACTGGTCCTGTTCCTTCAATGATCCCAATAGACGCCTCAAGTCTTGAATCCCCTGGCTCATAACTTTCAATCATCTCTTGGGTAGGAGTATTCCATCCTCCACCATTTCTATTTTGTGATTGAATACCTGTAATCAAACTTACATCGGAAGACAAGGGTAAAAACGGATATAAAAAGTTGCTTTGTTGCCCTTGATTTCCCTCTTGATATTGGACTTCAAAAATAGACTCCTTGCTGTTTTTGTTATTGATATTAAATACAGAACTATAATCAGGCATTAATTCATAACCCATTTGCAAGGTTGCTTTCAATGCTGTTTCCGCATTTGCATACTTTTTCTGAGCCATAAATGCATCAGCAAGTAAGACCTGTGCAGCACCTTTAGTTGCCCGACCATTTTGAGGAAATGAAGCTACCGGAAGTTGTTGAATAGCATCGTTCAAATCTGATTCAATGGCTTGGTAAACCTCGGCAACGGAAGATCTCTGAAGATAGGCCTGTGCGGCTCCTTCAACAGCATTGAGGTGCAAGGATACACCTCCGAAATACCGCACCAATTCAAAATAAAGTAAGGCTCTAATAAATTTGGCTTCACCAGAAATTCTATCCTTAGTCTGTAGGCTAAAGTCGGCAGCATCAATTTTATCTAAAATCTGATTTACTCGAGCGATTCCGGTATAACAGGAGTTGTATTTACTAGAGATATAGCTACTTGAGTTGTCATCCAAAAAACCTGCAGTATCTTCTCTTTCTGAATAAGAAACTCCACGATTTAAATTATTGTATTCATAATGAGTATTGTCAGATCTCATTTCTCCCATTACCCAAGAGGCAACGGATCCTTTGGCATCTCTAATTGACTCGTAACTTCCGATCAAGGCTTGCTCAAATTGAGATTGTGTTTTGTAAAAATTCGCAGTAGTAACCGAAGCCTGGGGTGCAATTTCAATGAAATCGTTTGAACATGATTGTAGACTAAGGCAGAAGATAATATATATATAAATTAATTTTTTCATGATTTAATTTTTTAGGGATCAAAAATTAAGGTTTATGCCTAACGCTATGGTTCTGGGAACTGGGTAGGCTGTTCCATCAAAGCCCAATTCCAAACTACTTAATCCTCTTAAACTTGCTTCAGGGTTTCCATACGGGTAGTTGGTAATTACAAGCGCTTGTTGAATGCTTGCATAAACCCTTGCCTTAGTGAAGTAATTTTTGATATTAGGTAAAGTGTAACCAAAAGTTATATTCTTTACCGTGAGATAGGATGCATCATGAATCCATTTGCTACTTGTAAATCTTCCAAATGCAGTAGTACCTGAACGGGTTGAAGCATGAAACCCTGAACCGGGATTTTCTTCAGAACGCCAACGATCTTTCACTTCTGTGATCACATTGAAATTACCGTCTAATAGGGTATTCCATCCTCTAAAAGCAAAGATTTCACCCCCATAAGCCCCAGACATAATGATATTCAAATCGAAATTTTTATAATTAAAGGAATTATTAAAACCAAAAGTAAATTTAGGGTTTGGATTTCCTAAAAAGGTTTTGTCCTCACTATTGATTATACCATCATCATTTAGGTCCCGTACTTTGGTAGTACCAACAGCTGAAGTAATATGTTTGGCACTTGAATCAAAATCCTCTTGATTCATATATACTCCTTCAAATACATACCCATAAAATAATGGCATTTGTCTCCCTACCTCTGTTTTCCAATAAGAAGAAAAACCTTGTTCGCCAATTCCTCCAATAGGTGTATTATTAGTTCCCAATTGAATGACCTTGTTTCGGTTAAAAGAAATATTAAAATCGGTGTTCCATTTAAAGTTTTCAGTTAAAAGTTTATGGCCAATAGAAAACTCATAGCCCCAAATATTTATTTCTCCGATATTGGATTGGATATTTGGAAATCCAGCAGCATAGGGAATATCTACCTGATAAAGCATATTATCAGTGGTTTTGTTATAATAATCAAAATTTGCGTAAATCCTGTCCCCTAAGAAACTAACATCCAAACCAACATCCATCCCTCGAGTTGTTTCCCATGTCAAAAGAGAGTTTCCAATGGAAACAGGGCTTCTTCCCTGAGCGATACTATTTCCAATGACATAATTTGTAGAAGAGATATTGCCAAACTGCCTATAGTTTCCTATATTAAAATTACCAGCATAGCCATATTCTGTCCTCAATTTTAAGTAACTAAGTGTTGTCGAGTTACTTAAAAATGATTCGTCAGAAATGATCCATCCTGCTGAAGCTGCTGGAAAGGACCCCCATTGATTTTCACCACCAAATCTTGATGAACCGTCTCTTCTAATTGAAGCAGAAAGTAGGTATTTACCTTTATAATTGTAATTGACCCGGCTGAAAAGAGACAAAAGAGACCATTCACCCACATTACTGTTTCCATTTTTTATGGCTGCAGCATCTATCCACTGTACATCATCATCAGGAAAATCTATACCTGTAAGAATCGTGTTTTCTTGGGTGAATTTTTGTGCAGAATATCCTATTAAAGCATCAAAATTGTGGTCCTCACCAAAAGTTTTACTGTAATTAAGTGTGTTTTCAGTTAACCAGGAATAGTAAAATTCTGTAGCATATTGCGCCTGAGCTCTGTTTAGAGGTGCATTGCCTGAGACACCATAGGTTGAAGGCTGAAACATTCTTCTGTTGCTTCCAAGAATGTCCAAAGAAATAGAACTTTTAAAGGTAAAGTTTTCCATAAAAGCCAACTCAGCAAAAGCATTGGTTAGAAGCCGGGTTGATTTTGTGCGATTAGTAGACTCCATCAAATTCCTATACCAATTGGGTTGTGTAAATATTCCTGGTCCGGAATAACTATCTACCAATGTTCCATCTTCATTCGTGTCAAATGGTGAAAAAATAGGTGGGGTAGAGGATGCTGCCATTACAATCGCACTTCCTGAATGCCCATCCGTATTAAAATTTTGGCTAGTTTGAAAGGTGGGGGCTATATTAACACCGATCCTAAAATTTTCATTGAATTGATATTCGTTATTTGAACGCAATGAAAACCTTTCAAAATCTGTATTTAAAACAGCACCTTCTTCTTTAAAATATCCAGCAGTTGTGGAGGTAGTGAAATTGTCCTTGCCTGAAGCAATGTTTAAATTGTAGCTAGCTACAGAACCATCTCTTAAGATTACATCTGACCAGTCTGTACTTTTACCAGTGTACTGTTCGGGGTTCTGATATAATTCAGGTATTCCACCAGTGTACCCTTCATATTTAATTTTATCCTCGTAAATTTCTTTTTGAAATTGCAGGAATTCTTTCGCATCCATAAATTCACTTCTTCCTTGTTGAGGAATTTGATTGAGGCCATAACTTGCCGAAAACTGTATAGTTGTCTCCCCTTTTTTCGCCCTTTTGGTAGTGATTAATACCACTCCATTTGCAGCCCTTGATCCATAAAGTGAGGCAGCAGAAGCCCCCTTTAAAACTGAAAAAGTCTCGATTTCATTTGGGTTGATATTGTTAATGTCTCCAACAATCGGAAATCCATCGACTACATATAAAGGGTCATTTCCTGCATTTATAGACGACGCTCCTCTAATACGGATAGCCATTCCTCCTCCCGGTGTTCCAGAAGCCTGATTTATTTGGACCCCTGGAATCCTGCCGTGTAGCTTTTGTGCAAACTGGCCAACGGGTTGGTCTTCTAGCTGATCTGCTTCTAATGTAGCGATTGACCCTGTAACTTCTCTCTGTTTTTGGGTACCGTAACCAATAACCACCACTTCATCCAAAGAAGACATGTCTTCAGCGAGCGTAATATTGATAATACTCTGGTCGCCCACAGCCTTTCTCTGGGATTCAAACCCGATAAATGAATAAACAAGTGTGGTGCCTTCTGGGACAGAAAGTGAATACTTGCCATCCAGGTCCGTTGCGGTGCCTATGGAGGTGCCAGGTACTGAAACCGTTACCCCTGGAATAGGTTGCCCTTTGCTATCTACCACAGTACCGCTTACGGTAACATCCACAATGATTGCAGGTGAAGGCTCTTTTACTTTCGCTAAGCGTACACTTATTTTGTCATCAACCTGTTTGAATCTTAGTCCATGTGCCGTAGCCAAATCAACTAAAATACTTTCAAGGGATTGGCCATCGGCCTTAATGCTTACTCCACTGATTTTTTCAAAAACTTTTTTATCATATATAAAAGAGAAATCAGTTTTTGATTTAATATCAGAGAAGACTTCAGGAAAGGATGCTTCTTTTAGGCTGATGCTCAGGTAAACTTCTTTCATGTCCAAAGAACCCTGGGCATTAATCGGTGCAGCATAGAGCAAGTTTAAAAACAGCATTTGTAAAGCAATTCCATATAGGTAGTATTTACCAATCATACATAGGGCATGTAGTGTTTTTTTCATAAATTTGGGTGTTTTATTGTTAATTAATTATTTCAGTGAAACGAAGGCAAATAGTTAGAGCCTGAGAAACTTTCCTATCTGCCGGACAAGGCTCCTGCCTGCAAGAGCCTTGTCCATTTTTTTGAGCGATTGTTACATGTCTTATTGGTTAAATTTTAGCGTAACTTTTTTCTGTGCAATCTTATATTCAAAGCCATAGGCATAGCCCAAGCTTTCTAAAACACTGCTTAAATATTTGTCTTTATACTCACCAGAAATGAGTAATGCGGAAGATGGAGTGCCTTTGACTCCTATTTCCACCCCATACCAGCGTTCTAGCGCAACCTTGAATTCTGAAAATGAAACATCTGTAAACTTTAGGGTGCCATCCTTCCAAAGGAATGCCGTTTGCTTATCAAAGTTTCTTTTACTCATTTGCCCATGCTCCTCCAAGATTACCTCTTCCCCAGGTTTAAGTAACAAGGACTCACTTTCTAAATTCTCTTTGAAAACTTTGACCTGACCGGTAGCCAATTGTACATTTACCCTGTCCTTGTCATAGGAATTAATATTGAAGGAAGTTCCCAAAGCGGTGGTAACGAGGTCACCGCTAAAAACCCTGAAGGGTAATAAACTATCTTTAGCCACCTCAAAAAACGACTCGCCTTTTAAAAATATATCCCTGTCAGACTTTCCGAAATCGTTATTAAATCGTATTTGACTTTCAGCATTTAGAATGACAGTGGAACCATCCGGTAGATGTATTTTGGATTTTTGACCTTTGGGATTTGATTTGGTAATCCATTGATATTCATCCTGAAGCATAGCACTGATGTCGATCTCCTTTTCTGTTGCGTATTTTAATTGTAAAAAGCCTACAACAGACAAAATTAGTACAAAAGCAATGACCGCTGCTTTTGCACCATATCCATAAATAGCGTAATTCTTTGATTTATTTTGTTTTAGGTGTAGCGGTATGGTCTTCTTATTGATCCTCAGTTGTATTTTTTGGTGCAAAACCCGCTCTTTTTCTGCATTCCAATCATTGCCTGGTAGATCCAATTCCAAAAGAACTGCTCTTGCTTCATTAAAAACTTCAAGTTTTTCTGGATTTTCCATTAGCCACTTGTTCCATGACAAGCCACTTTCTGGATTATTTCTCAATACCCAATTGCGGAAGGAGGCATCATCAATAAAATCATCAATGGCGTTGAAATCTCTCATTTTGGATCTTTAACAACAGAGAGCGATTTATAGGTGAAATCTCATCTCTAGATCCGAATATTTTTTAACAATTACATAAAAAATAAATATTTATCTTATAATTACAATAAGAATAAATTTGATGGAGTATTATTGAAAAAATAAAAACAATAGTCCACTAAATTTTGTTGAGGTTCGGGTGAAGGATAATAGGTTTTTTAGTTTTTTCAAGCCTTTAAAAATCAAATTGTATACTGAAGGAACTTGAACATCCATCATTTTAGAGATTTCTTCGTAGGAAAGTTCTTGGATATATCTCAAGTAAATGGCTTCTTTTTGTCTAAGGGGTATTTGATCCAGGGCCAGGCTGATTTTATTGCTAGATTCCAAAATAATTTGATTCTCATCAAGAATTTCTAAAAAGGATGCTTCCCATTTAAATTTGGAATGTACTTCTTCTAATGATTCGTTTTTGTAAGCGCATTTAATTTTTTTAATTAGCTCCCTGCGAAAACAAGCAAATAAATAAAACTTGATGGAATTTTTAATGTTAATATTTTTTTTCAAATCCCAAATATGGACGAATAGGTCTTGGATAACATCCTCAATTAAGTTAGTATCCTGAGTGAATTTGTGTCCATATTTATATAGGTCTTTAGAAAAAGTGCTGTAAATATAGGAAAATGCCTTTTGGTTACCGGATTTTACCAGACACCATATTTCAACTTCCGAAAGTGATGAAAAATCCATTTTACAAAGTGTTATTTTGGGTTAGATGCCAGCCAAATTAATAACCGCCAAACTATATTACTTAAAAATTATTATTGAGCAAAGATATTTTATTTAATTGGTTCAGTTCCTTCGGATAATTTGAATAATACTTTAATAGATCAAAATATTTTCAAAGGTATACTGAATCATTATCGGCAGGTGAGAAAGTGGTAAAAGGTAGAAATTCTATAGCATTATATTTTAAAAAATTAAAAGAATAATGTAAATTGGTAGAAAAAATTGATATGAGATCATTTTTCTACTTAGTTTTTCTTTGTTTGCCAATTTTAATTTTAAGTTGCCAGTCTGATCAGAAAGAAGAGCGAAAATCCAGTGCTGTAAGTGAAGAGAAGACGGTTACCGTTAACCTAAGAAAAAAAGTTAAACCTGAGAGCGAAGCAAGTAGCTGGGAGGAGGTGGAATTTACTGAAACCTGGGATCCACAAAAAACGGCTATCATTGTTACGGATATGTGGGACAGGCACTGGTGTGAAAGGGCTACCCAAAGAGTGTCCCAATTGGCACCGGTGATGAATAAAACCTTGGAGAATGCTAGGGCAATGGGGGTGACCATTATACATGCACCTAGTGGTACCATGAATTTCTATAAAGATTCTCCTCAAAGGAAAGCAGCGATAAAAACCCCAACCCACAATGCGCCTAAGGATTTCCCGATTAATGATTGGTGCTACCTGGATGAAAACAAAGAAGTTGCGCTGCCCATCGATGACAGTGATGGTGGTTGCGATATGCCTTGTTCCGATGGGAAGCCTTGCGAAGAGATGACTGCTTGGTCCAGACAAATTGAATCTATTGGTATTGAGGAGAAAGACTATATCACTGACCAGGGACAGGAAGTTTATAATATTTTGGTTGAGAATAAAATCGATAATATAGTGGTGATGGGAGTACATTTAAACATGTGTGTATTGGGAAGGCCTTTTGCCATACGTCAATTGGCCAATCTTAAGAAAAATGTGGTTTTGATGAGAGACATGACAGATACCATGTACAATCCGGAAATGCCTCCTTATGTAAGTCATTTCGAAGGTACGGATTTGGTGATCGACCATGTAGAAAAATTCTGGGCACCCACCTTGGTAAGTTCGGATTTTACCGATGAGCCAGCCTTTGTCTTTAATGAAAATTAGATAAAATATATGCTGTAAATATTCAGTTTATAACAGCAATTTCCATATCAAATCATTAGCATTGACTTCACAACGCAAATTAAAACAAAATGGAATTTACCCCAATTTCAATAAAAGAATATGTTAAAAAGCACTTGAAAAACAACCCAAGTGAAAATGAGAAAGATTTAAGGAAGCGCCTTGAAGCGGCGTTAGCAGATTATAAAGAAGGCGTTAAATGTTCCTGTGGAAATGACATTTGGGTAATTGGTTCTGCAACTGTTGGGAATAGTTGCTTTACCTGTATCACTGGAGAAAGCGACCCTAACAATGATTATGAAATTGAGTCAGCCATTATAAAAAGAATAAGCGTCCGTGGCAGAAGACATATTGACGATATCCCACCTTCCGAAATAAATGGATTCTTTGATGATGATGGATATGAGATTAGTACTGATTTAATACAAAAACCATCTTTGTGCATTACCTGTGTCCATAATGACAATCCCCAAGAGGAAATACTTTGCAATTTGACACGAATTGACCAAAAAGATGCAAAGGAGTTTATTTGCTTTGGGTATAAAGAAAGGAAATAAATTTTGAGAGGTTTTTTATCTAATGCTAAATTCAATCAGGGCATAGATATTCACTAGTATGTTAGCAATTGACATCCTATTATGGATTGATTAAATCTATAAAAAAACGACAAAGAATATGCCCATCACTACAAGCTCTTTTCCTCAACTAAGCCTTTATAAAGTATACTTCAACTGTATTTATCGTTGGTTATGGCTATTAGGAGGCTTGATTTTACTTTTAACTAGCAGCTGCAAACAAAAAAAAAATGTTGAAAAACAGGAGCGAGGTTTGGCCATGGTTTCGGTAGACCTTTCTCAATCCCGAACCGGTAAACTGTCTGAATTTTTTGAGCCGGAAATCTCCTATATATGGTTGGCAGATGATTCGGAGGAAGCACAACTTAATGCTGGCTTAAATCAAATAAAATTTCATGAAAATAAAATTTACATTCTTGATATTTACAGTTGCAAATGCATTTCAATTTTCAATAAGTCAGGAAAGTATATAGGAAAGATTGACGCTTTTGGAGAAGGTCCGGGTGAATACCTTGATCTTGATGCCTTGGCAGTTGTAAATGAAGAAGTGGTTTTGCTAGGGGTTTATCCCAGTAAATTAATGTGGTTTAACCTGGAAGGGGATTTTCTACGTGAATTGATCTTGAAAGATCGCTTTGGGCCGGGTGTGTTCTCTGTATTTGACAATCGCTATTATTTGTACAGCTCTGCAAGAAATGTAGCAGCGTTTTTTATCCAAACCTTGAATGAAGATTTGCAGGATACCATTAATTTCTTGCCATTCTACTCCGATAGACTTGAAAGTGAGATGTCCGGGAGAAACTATTTTCAAAAAAGCAAGCAACACCTTTATTTTGGAATGACTTTTTTAGATACAATTTTTCAATTTGAAAATCAACAAATGATTCCCATGTTTATTTTTGCCTATGGAAATTATGGTCAAGACTTGGAAGAATTAAAGGGCTTGGAAATAAGAGACAGACTTAAGCTTATTAATAGCCGAGCAAAATTATACTTCCAAGGGCGATACTATGTTTCCGAAAAACAGCTTTACACCATCCTCAGTTACGAAAAGAAAGTTTACAACCTATTTTATGACCGGGAGAAATCACAAACTCATGTTATTGAAGGCAAACTAATAAACGATATCGATGAAGGGCATGATCCAAAGATAATAGAATATGGTTTTGAAGCCGGGAAGGTGGGGGTAAGAATAGCTGGTAAGGACCTTTACCAAGCTTTGGTAGAAAAGAATAAGCTAATGGGGCAGGTAGATTTTGAGAATTGGGCAAAAAACAAAGGTAGAAACTTTGCAAAAACAGCTTTGGCGGCAAAAGACTCTGAAAATCCGGTGCTTATTGTTTATACACTAAAGTGATACGACTTTAATTTAAAGGATATACCGCTATTGGTAAAGTGGACTGGTAAGAATGATGAGAATAGAAAACCCTAAAAGGTTGAAATTTATTCTCCCAAAGGCTCAGGCCTATAGGAGAATAATAAGATGAGAGCAAAACCACTACCAACTTCCGCCTGCACCGCCTCCACCGAAGCCACCGCCACCAAAGCCACCGAATCCGCCTCCGCCGCCAAAGCTTCCGCCTCCAGAGGAAAAATCTCCGAATTTACCACCCCTGCTTCCTCCGAGCATATTGGCAAGAAGTAAGGTACTTAAAAAACCTACTCCACCACGTTTGCCTCCCATGTGATTGTCATTGTCATTTCGATTTCTAATAAAAGATATGATTATAAATCCGACAATAAGGATAATAAACATCGGTATTCCACCTCCCGGTTGGTCAGAGGAAGGCAGATTTTCTGCTTGGTACTCGCCTGATGCAAGCTTAAAGATCATGTCCGTGGCTAGGTTCAAGCCTGTGTAATAGTTTTCCGTTCGGAAGTTTGGCACGATCAACTGATCTACAATACGCTTCGCTAAGATATCAGGAATAGCTCCTTCCATACCATAACCTGTGGCAATAAAAACCTTGCGGTCTTTCATCGCTGCCAATATAAGGATGCCATTGTCCTTGTCTTTTCTACCTATTCCCCATTTGTCTCCCAGTTGAAAAGCATAATCACTGATGTCATACGGCCCTACAGAGTTGATCAAAACAATGCTTACCTCAGAAGAAGTGCTGTCGTTATAAGCCACAAGCTTGTTTTCCAGCTGTTGCACTTCATTTGCGGAGAGGGTCTTGGAAAAATCATTCACAAGCCGAGGTGGGTTCGGTTTTTCAGGAAAATCTCCCTGAGCCCAACTGGTAAATGAAAGTGCCAATATAAGGAAAGAAAAGAAAAGTTGTTTTTTGATCATGATGTCTTATTCAAAGGATATTTCATCTGGAAGTTCGTTGATGTCTCCTTCCTTGTCGTAAGGGAAATGCTGTTGAAGTTGCTGACCGGACATTTCTATGCCTACTCTTAAACCTTCAGTAAAGGCCTTTTGCTTGAAATGAATAAGCATTTCTTCTTTAATGTTTTCCCAGAAGTTTTCCGGAACTACCTTGTTAATACCGGCATCTCCGAGGATGGCAAATTTATGGTCAAGCACAGCAAGATAAAACAGCACCGCATTGCGCTGTGCTGTTTTATGCATTTTGAGTTTTTCAAACACTTCAGCAGCCCTGTCAAGCACATCACCTTTGCAGTTGTTTTCGATATGCACTTGAATTTCCCCTGAGGTTTCCTTTTCGGCATTCTTGATTGCGCCAATGATACTTTCTCGGTCTGCCTTACTAAATAATTTTTCGGCCATAATTGTCCTATTTAAAATTCTACCGTTGGGGCATTTTCTGAACCTGCTGAAGCTTCGAAATAGCCCTTGGTTTCATATCCGTACCATCCAGCAAACATGTTGTTCGGGAAAGTCCTCAGGTTGGAGTTGTAGCTTTGCACAGATTGATTGAAATTTCTTCTTGCTACCGCAATCCTGTTTTCGGTACCTTCCAATTGGGCCTGCAATTCAAGAAAGTTTTGGTTGGCTTTTAGGTCAGGGTACCTTTCTACCGCTACTAATAGTCTACTGAGTGACCCGCTCAATTGATCCTGTGCACCTTGGAATTTCGCGATGTTTTCAGGAGTAAGGTCATCTGCCTGCAAATTAATTGAAGTCGCTTTAGCACGTGCTTCGATAACGCCAGTAAGGGTTTCTTGTTCAAAGTCTGCATAACCTTTCACAGTATTGACCAAATTTGGAATCAGGTCAGCTCTTCGTTGGTATTGGGTTTCTACTTCAGCCCACTGACCGTTGATGGTTTCTTCGGTTTGTACGAAAGTGTTGTACACGCCTACCGCTTTGGAGTAAACAATGAACCCGATCACTGCGATGATGGCTATAGGAATTAATATTTTTTTCATGGTAAGAATATTTATAAAAACAATGAAATTATATGACGTAAATTTTGACTTGAGGTTTCCCTGAATGGGCGTTTTTATTGAGAAATTTAATACCAATGATTAAGAAATCTCGATTTTAAACAAGTGATTGGGTAAGCTCTTCAGGTGAAAATGCACTCAAACTTTTCACATAACACTTAAACAATTCCAGCCCACTCAGATACACTAAAACACAGGACTATTCTTTCTTATTAGGCTTTCTATTTAAAAAGCAAAGGTACCACATTAATTGGAGAAAATGCCCATTACCTATAAACAACCAATATTTCTTTACAGCTGCCAAATGTCAGGCCTTCTCCGCTCGCAAAACAAATACCCATACGGGTGTCTGAGCTTGTCGAAGTCATCAGAACAGAAGTCAAGACCCGCACGAGGGTCTTCGACAGGTTCAGACACAGGAACCAAAGTTACTAATTTATTGGAATTGAGACATCGAACTTGAAAATTGCGGTGTATGAGTGGATACGTAAAATTGAACCCAAAACATATGCTGTGTCTGAGTGGATACGTAAAATTGAACCCAAAACATATGTGGTGTCTGAGCGGATAGGGAAAAAGTGGAATCAAAACATATGCGGTGTCTGAGCGGAGCCGAAGACTTAGCCGGCATAAACCGAACCGAAATATGACGTAAAAACCATTATCTCAACGTTATCCAAAAAAACGATTATCGATAGGAGCTGTTTTTTCATTGAGGCAAAGCATACATAGACCTGAAAGTTTCTAAAGACTTCCATTCTTCCATGTATTGACGGTTGTAGAGATATGGGGTCTTCGACAGGCTCCGACACCGAAGACGATGACATCGAAATCGAGATGTTTTTTGTTTTATGGGATCAGGTCGCAAAACGAAAATCAATATAGGTTGCTGAGCGGAGTCGAAGCAAGCGGAGCCGAAGACTCAGCAATTTTCTATAAATGGCCATTATTACATGTCTTTTCTAAAGTTTATCGAGGTTTGATAAAAAGGTGTAATTGCAAATTACACCTAGAGGGAGTGGCTGAGCCTGTCGAAGCCTCTCAATTCAAATAGGTATCTATTCATAAATCTCCCTTTGATGAAAAGGGGGAGTTTGAGTTTTTAGGATTTACGAATGCGAACTTGATTTCTCATTTCCTCAGCCCATTACAATAATACAAAATCATTATAAAATTCTCGTTTCCGCAACTCCCCTTTTCAAGGGCCCACAGTGCCTGTCAAGGCAGAGTCGGGAGGGATTTTATCGGGATTGAAAACCTATACCAATATTTGAACAATAATCTGTACACTTTTTTAGGACGAGACAATGTAACTGTAAGAATTAAACCTTATAATACTCCACCAACTTCCCGTCAAATCCAGACACACGGCCTATGAGTTCTTGGCGTTTTTTCTCGTCTAAGGCTTTGAATTTTTTGGCGAAATCGATCTTTTCGGTGAGCATGTCAGCATTGTCGGCACCTGTTACCAATACACTGATGGGAAGGGACCAGGAGAAATATATGGCTTCTTCTACTGTCATAGCGTTTGGGACGATTCGTGGCTTGTCCCCACTATTGAAATGGCTGGTGCCTCCAAAAAAGCCGCCATTGGCCAAGGTCTTCATGGCACAGGGAGCCATGCCTTTTTCCAAGAGTCGTGGCATCACATTGGTAATAAAGCTCTTGTAATTCGGGTCAAAGGCATTGATGGGCATTTGGCAGGCTTCCAATTCATCCGTGCTTTCCAACATGCGCAGGTGGGCATTGTAATCCGAATGCCCTGAGAATCCGATGTGCTTTACTTTTCCGCTTTCTTTTGCCTTCAAGACATAATCCAGGACTCCATTTTTTAATCTGCTGTCCACATCCCCAGGGCTGGTCACCGCATGAATCAGCCAAAGGTCGATATAGTCTGTTTTCATCCGACTAAGGGTGCCTTCCAGATGTTCTTGGGCTGTTTTACCATCTCTAGCAGTGGACTTGCTTTGAATAAAAGCCAGGTCTCTGTATTTGGGCGTTAGAAATTGACCATACCTTCTTTCCCCGGTACCAGAACCATACGATTCGGCATTGTCAAAAAATCGAATACCACCTTCCAGCGCGCGTTCTATGGTTTTTTCCGCTTCACTTTCCTTCATGCGAGCAATATGCGCACCACCCAATCCGAGCATGGTTACTGATAAGTCAGATTTACCAAATTTACGCTTGGGAAGCACATCACCCAGCCTGTCCCGCATATAGGGAGTTGGAATAGCTTTTCCTTCTGCATTGATACGGGTAAGGGGTAGCATCATCCCAGCAGTCAATCCAGCCAATGATTTCAAGAAGGCTCTTCTTTGGTTATTTTGGTTATTGTTTTCCATGGTTGATTCAGTTAAAATTTTAGTTGTATTCCACTAATTATATTTATACCCGGCATCGGAAAGCCATTTTCAAGCTGATAGGCATTGTCTAGGAGGTTTTTACCCGTGATGGAGGCGCTTATTTTCGGGCTTACTTGATACAGGGCCCTAAGATTTAGCAAAGTGTAATTTTCACTCCCCACGCTTTCTTGTAGGCTGTTGCGGAGCCCTCCGATAAGTTGCATGGAGGGAATAATGGTGAATTTTTTCACCGAAAAATCCGCCCTAAAGTTCAGGTTATGCCTAGGGGCAAATAGAATGTTTTCACTAGCATGCATATAGGCATAATTGAGCACGAAGTTTCCTGTTTTAGCGGCTTGATAGCGTAGCTGACTTTCAAAGCCTTTGTTCGAAAAGCTACCGGTATTTCGTCCAATAGGAGGAGTGTCCATTGGGTTGATCTGTATCAAATTGTCTCCTTTGGCCATAAATGCCATAAGTTCGACTGCTAGTGTTTTATTTAGTAATAGGGCCTGAAAACCAACTTCATTGTTCCACAATTCTTCCGGCTGCAACATTTCATTGGAAGATGGAAAAAGAAAAAGGTCCACAACGGAAGGACTTCGGAAAGCCTTGGAAGAGGATGCTTTCAAAGTGAGGGTTTTGGTCACTTGGATGGTTGCTCCAAAACCGGGTAGCAGCTTCCCGCCATATTGGGAGTTTTGTACTTGGCGGATTCCGGCATTTAAACTCACTTTCTCTCCCAAATCCTGTTGTATGTGCAGGTAAAGGTCTGTCTCGTTGACCAAATGCTGCTCTCCTAAGCCAATACGGGCGGGGGGAGGGAGATTTTCATTGTAAGCCTTACCTCCAAATCGCTTGTAATCTAAACCTACGGTAATGACTTGTTTTGGTACCAGGCTAATGTTTTGAAAGAAGGTGATGCCTTGGTTTTGGTCTTTAGAAGAAAAACCGGTTTGAAATTCATGGTCTCCGAAATTGTGAAAAAATAATAATGCTCCTGAAATATTTCCCCAATCGTTGTTCATGGACAGGGCGGCTCTTCCTCGTAAAAATTCTCGTCGGTCATCCTCAAGTGGGGCATTTATAGGTCCTGGCTGGTAATAGGTGGCATCAGCCAATTGGATGTCTCCGGAAAGAGAAAGGCTGGGGGAGAGGGCATAACCCAATTTAAGGTAGCCCGTGGTGTTATCGAAACTGTCTCTGGCATCTGTCCTAAAGCCCGCAGTACTGTTGCGATTCAGAGATACCATCGAATGAAATTTACCGGCTTTGTAAGAGGCATTAATGCTTCCAAGGAATGTTCCATAGGAGCCATAGGTGGCATTGGCTGTCCCATGCCAGCCTTCTTTGTCGGCTTTCCGGGTAATCAGGTTAATGGCCCCACCCATGGCATTCGAACCATAAAGCACTGATGCTGCACCGCGCTGGACTTCTACCCGCTCTATATCGGAAGCGCTGTAAGCATCGGCAATTGGATGTGCAAAAATCCCCATGTATTGAGGTTGTCCATCGATCAATACCAATACCCTGTTGTTGGGAGATCCGCTAATGCCGCGAATGCTGATATTTCCTCCTGATCCGGGACCTTCACCATAGCCAGTGACACTTCTATCGTTCAATAAAAAACCAGGTACTTGGTAAGCAATAAGTGGTAATATATTATTCTCTCCTGAACGATCAATGGTTTCTCGGGAAATAGTAGATATGGAAGCAGCCACTTTCTTCTTTTGTCGTTCCACTCTGGTGCCAGTGACTACTGCTTCATCAAGCTCCAAAATCAAGCTGTCCCTTTCCTGCGCCAGCAACGATTCGCTGCAGCAAATGAGTAATGCGCAAAAGAGAATCCTAACTTTCATAAATCAATGGTTTAGCGGCAGCATGCCATGGCCAGTGAACGCAGGTTTTAATGTCTGGAAAAAGGACATGATCTGCCTTTCCTTTCAGTACAAAAGTTTTGACCGGGTAGTCCATCAATGTTTTTTTCAACAGCTCCAAGGTCATTCCGCTGACCGCTACATCATCTACCAGTAGTATTCGAGATCCTTCTGGAAAGGTAGCCGGAAATAAAGCTAAAAATTCCGGAGATTCCCTATTTGGTTGATTGCTGTCATCCCTATAATTTATGGAGGCAATAAACAGTGGAAGGTTGAGTTGATGGGCCACGAGGCTTGCAGGTACAATTCCTCCTCTACCAATGCCTACGACGATATCGGTGGGAGGGAAAGGGAACCTGGATAGGGCTTTACTTATCTTAACAAAAGAAACGGGCACTTTTGTATCCATACTTGTTTGATTTTAAAGGCAGGTTTTACTTTAGGCCCTTGGGTAAAATGAATGTTTTTTAATTAGCGCCTTTTTGACTAGGGAGGTATTTTAAGCTTAAAATATTGATCACTAATAAAATTAAAATACCTGTCGTGGCATTAACTAAGGAGGAGCTGAAAAACAGGAATGGCGAAGTTTCTACAAATGGAAAAAGGAGCAATGAAGTGGATGAAATAACTTTTGCGCCAATATAGGCAGTGGGAGCGGCTATCCATCTTAGTTTTCCTTGAAGTAACAAATTGGCCAATAGTGTAAAAATGACCAGTTCCCCAGTAAGAATTCCCATAAAGCCCCAATTAGGATTGCCAGTAAGGAAGAAATTGAAGAAAGGGGACAACGCAGCAGCGATAAGTGCCACTGGAAGTCGATAAGCTATTAAAGCCACCAATGGAATGTAAAACATGGGCAACAAATAGGCACCAATCGGAATGCCATTATAAGGAGGTGCCAGGTGTACAATTATAGGGAAAACAATGGCTATAGGCAACACCCAGGCGGCAGTTTTCAAAGCAGAGGGATAGTCAGTTTTTAGGCTAAATTGCATGGTTTCTCAGGGATTTAAGTCAAAGTATGATATTGTATTTTGAACACGCAAAATTATAAATCATCAATGCTATCTAATGATTTAAATAGATGTATTAATTTAATGATTTCTTTTTAATCCTCCAATACAGATGTATTAATTACCGTAAAATGACAAAAATACTTCCTTAAATTATGGTAGTAATACGGAAAAAACCCAGAATGGGTGGCTGAGCCTATCGAAGCCTCCAAAACATATGGTTAAAGTCGGGTTTGAAGTTTTCTAATAGAAACGTTAGGAGGCTAACTTACTTAGCTTGTACCCCTGGGGGTATTATTGCATAAAAATGGCGACAATACCCACAAAATTATTTTGGTTTTGCTTACTCATTCACGGGCGCTATTTGTTAGGTGGTTAGAAAAACATCACTTCTTCGGAGTTCTAATTACCATTCGAATTAATTCATAATCAATAATTAAACCGTACTCAGCTGCAATTCTATTTGTTTTTTTATTCTATGTATACAAGCTTCGGCTGCACTAAATTAGTTGTCTATTAAGCTTAATTTCTTGTGACTGAATATTGGAGCATCGATGGCCAATTCTTTTGTTTCTTTTTAATGCTATTTTGTATTGCTAATTATTGCGATTTAATAATGCAACATTGTTGCATTATTGTTTATTTTGATTACTTTTGTCCAAGTTATTAGGCAAAAAGGGGGCAGGGAAACAACTTAAAACCTGTTTGATTGCCTATTTATTCCCATGCATTTATGTTTCTTTTCTGTTTTCAAAAATTCAATCGTATGGCACACACAAAAGATTATGAAGTAATAATTATAGGAGGAAGTTATGCAGGACTTTCTGCAGCGATGGCATTGGGACGGTCTCTTAGAAAAACTTTAGTAATAGATGCAGGAAAAGCATGCAATCGTCAAACACCACATTCTCATAACTTCCTAACGCAAGACGGGAGTACGCCTCAAGAAATCGCAACAATTTCCAGAAGTCAGGTGGCTAAATACAAAACCGTAACTTTTTATGAAGGATTGGTAATTACAGCAACCAAGCTTTCAGAAGGGTTTGAGGTCATAACGGGAAATGGGGATGTCTTTTATGCAAAAAAGCTAGTGATTGCAACAGGAATAAGAGACCTAATGCCGGGTATAGAAGGTTTTGCCGAATGCTGGGGAATATCAGTGGTACATTGCCCTTATTGTCATGGATATGAAATAAGGGGTAAAAAGACGGCCATATTGGCCAATGGGGACACTGCTTTCCACCTTGCTTCATTGGTCAATAACCTTAGCAAAAAACTCACCATTATCACTTCTGAGGACTGTACTTTTGATGAATTACAGTTTCAAAAACTTAATAAAAACGGCATTAAAATTATAGAAAAAGAGATTTCAACAATTGAGCATGATGCTGGACATCTGAAATACATACGTTTTAAAGATGGAAGTAGGGAGGCATTTGATGCCGCTTATGCCGCCATTCCTTTTGAACAAAATTCAATACCTGTTGAATTGGGTTGCCAACTCACAGAATTTGGATACATTGAAGTGGATCTTATGGGGAAGACTTCTGTGAAGGGGGTTTTGGCCTGTGGTGATAACAGTTCTATGATGCGTTCAGTGGCCATTGCTGTTTACAGTGGGAACGTGGCAGGTGCTGTGGTCAATCATGAGCTAACCCAAGAAGCTGTCTAGGAAGAAAGAAGCAATTTTTGCCAATTTAAAAGCAGAATCACTACAGTCAAAAAAGCAGATTTCACGTATATTTACTTTTTTAGCGTATTGAAAAGCTTAAACCAAATAAAATGAATGCTGTGAAAATCGGAATAGATTTGGGTGGGACAAAGGTCTTAATGATTGCAGGAGGTCTTGAAGAGAGATTTAACACAGGAAGTGACTTTACGCCATCTCAATTGGAAACAATTCTCAAAGCCTTTATTGAAAAGAATCATTTGAATCCAAATGGAATTGGTATTGCTATTCCGGGACTGTTGACCGCCGACGGAGGTGTTGTATCTTGTGATGTTTTGCCCCATTTTAAAGGCTGGAATGCCAACAAGGCCCTAAGTAAATTTAGCCCTGTGGTAAAGGCTATCAATGATATAAGAGCTGCGCTTGCTCAGGAATTTAGTGATAGTGAGGGCAATTTTACTGGGGGGGTAATAATGGTCGGAACGGCTGTAGGTGCTGCATTCATTGTCAATGGAAAACCCCTTGTGGGGGATTCAGGATGGGCGGGAGAATTTGGCTATTTTCCATTGATTATAAATAAAGAAATTAAGCGTATTGATGAGGTTTGTGGTGGCGCTTTTTTGGCGCAACAGTTTAATTTAACGGCGCTTGAAATGTATAATCTGGCAAAGCTTGAGGATGAAGAAGTACTTTGTGGAATAGAATTGGCCGGGTATTATTTAGGTGTAGGAATTGCAGGTCTTGTCAATCTTTTTAACCCTAAAAAGATATCGATAGGAGGTGGTACTGCCAGTTTACCTGGATACTGGAAGGGAATAGAAAAAGGGGCAAGAGAAAATACCCTCCCTGAATTTTGGAAGGATGATTTGTTGGATAAAGTAAAGAATGGTTCTAAAGTGGCCGCATTAGGTGCAGTATCTATTTTGTAATGTTTTTAGGGTCTAAATGATTTTATTTAAGGGTGTAATGAATGGAAATTGTCAAGGAATGATATAGATATTGCCAAATTTGTTAAAATACTTTCTAGGAATTTTTGGTTCAATTCAGGAGATCTACCCCAATAAATCGGCCAGGTCTTCTACTTAAATCAAGGGTTTATCTTTCGCACTCAAATAAATAGCTTTTTTAATTTTATTGTAAAGTTCTTCTTTATTAATGGGTTTGGTCATATAATCATCCATGCCCACCTCTAACACCCTGAACCTGGCTTTTTGCGTAACATCAGCAGTTACCGCGATAATCGGCACATTGCTCATCAAAGCACCGCAGGCTCCTGAACGAATGGCCTTTGTGGCTTCGTAACCATCCATCACTGGCATCTGTAAATCCATTAGTATCACATCAAAAGGTTTTGTTTTGAGCAGTTCAACCGCCTCTTGCCCATTATTGGCAATCTCAAAATTTGAATTTTTCCAATTGCCTATTATGACTTTCAACACCATTTGATTAAGGGCATTGTCCTCAACGATGAGGACAATTTTATTTTCCAGGTCAAAAACACCGGATTTTGCGTAATCAAAAGGATCTCTTTCTTCCCCAGTTTTTGGTAAAGCGTAATTTAATTCAACCTCCACGGAAGTGCCCTTGCCTTCCTCACTTTGTATATTGATCTTACCATTATGTAGATCTATAAGGGCTTTAACAATGCCAAGCCCTAGCCCAAAACCACCAAATTTTCGTTTATCGTCATTCTGTCCTTGCGTAAAGGATGCAAAAATGCTTCCCAGTTTTTCTTTTTTAATTCCCACACCGGTATCAGTCACTTTTACATGAATTAAGGCCTGACCTTCAGTTGTTTTATTCGCATTCACATTAAAGTCAATGCCACCTTCTTGTGTAAATTTTAAAGCGTTTATCAGTAAGTTTCGGATAATTTGTTCAGACCTTCTTTTATCTCCTATTAAAAACTCGGGTATAGTACCACTTTCCTCAAAGGTAAATTTTAACCCTTTGTCTTTTGCTTGGTTTTCAAAAGAGCTAGCAATTTGATAGATCAATTTTTTCAAATCAAAAGGCGCTTCTTGCAGCTTTAATTCCCCTTTATCTATTTTTGAAAAGTCCAAAATATCATCAATGGCCCCCAATAAACTTAAAGAAGAGTATTGGATCACGTTCAAGTTTGAGATAATTGATTCATCTTTATTTGTTTCCTGAATGGATTGTGTCAGACCAATTATTGCATTCAAAGGTGTTCTCAATTCGTGGCTAATGTTTGATAGAAAAAACGATTTGACTTCATTTGATTCTTCGGACTTTTGCAACGCCACTTCCTGAAGTTTTTCCTTCTCTGATTTTAAGAGCCTAATCCGATTAGACATGGCCAATGAGAGGAATATTATTTCAAAACCCGTACCTATTTTAGAACCATTTTCGGTAAAAAAAGAATTAGGTATTAAGCTGAAGTTATTGAAAATAAGGATGAAAAAACCTACTGTAAAACTAAAGATGGCAAAGGTGAAAAAGAAATCCAGTTTTTGACCTTTTACATAACTTAGCAGAACAGTACTTATCAAAACCATCAATAATAAGAAACTAAGCAAATTTACGGCAGGATAATAGATCGCTTTTCCATTGGGAATAAATATTATGCAAATTAAAAGTATCGCCAAAGCGCTCAGTAGGAGAATTAGCGCCTTGTTTAAACCTTCACTCCATTCTTTTACATTGGTATAAATTTGTGCATACCTGCCAAAACCCATTGCCGAAAGTGTGGCTGTAATCAATATTGCATTTTTATTGAGCCATCCAGAAGCCGGGTTAATGTACTGGTAAAAATAACCATCCAAGGACATGTGGAGTAGGCCAACAGAAAGCACGTAAACACTGTAGAGAAGAAAACTTTTCTCTCCTATACCAAAATAAAAAAAAAGGTATATGGCTCCTGCCAATAATAAAATCCCGTAAAATAAGCCATGAAACAGCTGGTTTTGATAGGAGCTTAGCACCAGGCTGGTTGGAGTATGCAATTCTAGAGGCAGGTTGATCACCTCTCCATCACTTTGATAATGTAGGTACACACTGTAACTTTTTCCCGCTTCTAAGTTTAAGGGAAATATGATTTTTCTGTGAGCAAAACTTCTCTCATCAAAAGGGATGAGGTCACCATTTTTTAAATGATTGGTCGGCTCTCCTTCTGATAGGATGTACATGTCCACATGGTCTGTGATGGGCCTTCCGGTTTCCAAAAAATATTTAAGGTGAGTATCAGAAATGTTCTTAATGCTAAAACGCAACCAATATTTGTTTTTGGTAAAGCCGAGGTTGGTTGAAGGTCCTTCGATTGGCTTAAATTTTAGGCTATTTTGCTGGGTTAAAAATTCTTCAAAAGTGAAGTTATTGTCTCCTACATTTGTGATTTCAGCATAATCATAAAGGGAAACAGCAAGTTGTGCCTCTTGATCTTTGGCCTCAAATGGGTTTGATCCATATGAAAATGCATTAAAAGAGTAAAAAAATGTAATTAGTCCAAAAAAACAGCGTTTTATGATTTTATTCATAGGTTTTACAATATAAATACTTGGTAAAGTAAAATTAAAAATTTTGATTAACCAATTATTTTATATTTTCCCTAAGAATGGAATAGGATGTAAATTTCAACAATTCTGTAGAATGAAGGTATTCTCCACCTAGTATATTAAGGCCTCAGAAACTTGAATTAATCGTACAAACTCGGCTTGAATAGAATTTGGCTATGTTTTTTAATTATTGGTTTTAATTTACAATACATTAAAAGAATAAAGGGTTCCGTTATTAAGTTGGAAACGCAACCGCACCTTTTTTCCTTTTAAGTCACTTAGTTTTTTATTACCCCAGCTGATCTGGGTGTTTAGCCCTGATCCCCTAAAAGGAGTACAATCTTCTACCCTCCAGCCTTCAAGTGGTTCATCACGAATCGCCGAACGAACTTCCACCCTAATCTCTCCCGCGGCATCGGCATTGATAAATAAGTCGCCATTTACCCTAAAAGGGCGGGTAAGAATTCTACCGACCGTATCCACTTGTGAGCGAGCACCGAATAATCTGTCCAATTTCGTCGTTGCGATTCCAATGGCAGGGCTACCGGGGCTATCATGGTTGGACTTGTTACCAGAATAATAAAACAACATTTCATCCCCATTAATGACAGGTTCTGCTATGCGTATTTGTCCAGCGTCCCATTCATTTTCCTTACCCAACTGCAGTGGGCTCTTCTGAGCATTTGCTGGTAATCGATACCAGTGATAGGAATCATTGCTCCAAACCAACTCTGCAGTGACTTTTTCTGTTTTTCCAGGGGCATAAAGTTGTAGAAATCCAAAAAATAAATCACCTCTTCTTATCACCGTTATACCATAAAAATCGGTCACATCTCCTTCTTCAGGGACCATAACGGTTCGTTCTTGTGTCCACTTCACTAAATCGTCACTTTCCACGACCGCAATACGTCTTCTATTTACATGTTTTATTCCTTCGCCGGCATAGGCTTTTGGCCGTACATAGACAAACCAGCGCTTGCGAACTTCATCGAAGACAAAGTTGTTTCTTGTGTCACTGTGGTACCAAACGGCAGGGTCTTTAAATGAACTTTTAAAAGTCTTTCCATCTGCAGAATAGGATACAAATATCCCTCCTGCCTCGTTATGGATAGCTACAAATTTATTCTCAGCTGTATTAGATATAGGATTAAATTCAACATCAATATCTTGCGTTTTCTCCTTTCCTAATTTGATTAAATTTGTTTTTTTATAAGCATCCCCTTTTCGGTCAAATACGTTTAAAATCGGCTTTTCCCATTTGATCCCATCTGCTGATTCTGCATAAGCAATATTGTATGAGAAGGGAAGTTTGCCATAATAAGCGGCAGAATCCCATACACTGTACCACATTTTGTACAATTGATCTTGGGGGTCAAATAAAACTTTTCCACCTAATAATGGCCCTGTGCCTTCCCAGGGATGTTCCTTTGCAACAACTGGGTTTCCTGCGTATTTTTCAAGTGGAACAACAAAACGTTCTATCATCCATCGATCTTCTATTATTCGGTCATCAACCACAAAATAAGGACCTTTAACAGGGAGATTGTTTAGTTGCCTGTCAGATTCGGGTTTCTTCCTTGGATTCAAATTATTGATTTGAGAAAAACCTTCTGCCAAAGCAAAAAAGCTTATTGCCAAACAACTTAGTTTTAATAAATTCCTATTCATCTCAATGCAAGCTTTTAGATAAAATGCTGATTCCGTTATAAGAAACAATAATTATATCAATAATTCAGTATACATGTGTTATGAATAATTTTTTTAGTTTTATTTTATGTTACGATTTGTTCAAATGTCCTTATTTAATTTTTTTTCGAAACCAATCTTATTCAAGATTGGAAACCGTTTAATGCTTGGTTTTGAAACAACCATCTATAAACAACTAAACCCTATTTCTTCTCATTTTATCTATGCTGTTGGCAAAGCAGATTGTTCAATATCTTTAAATTTGATTAGGGCAAGGTATTATAAAACTATACCATAGATTCTGGTTATTTGGGTCAGTTTTTTACAAGGGTTATTATATCAAATAATCTAAAATTTGCTTTCTGTCTAAAATCATTGATCAGAATCCGGAAGTGCTTAAGGTCAAAAAGTCAATTTTTTGTCCAATTTATATTTTTAAGCAGTCAGAATGTCATTCTATAATCCCCCATTAATTAATTATAATAACAGCAGATTTATGGCACAGGGTTTGCCCAATAGTGTTTTACGAAATGAAGATAATGGTTGGAAATGCTAACATTATTTATCTGAAAACGTAATTAAATTCACTATTACGGCATCATGCATCGTAAAGGAGAAGTTTTGGTGGTTTGGGTTTTATCGTCATAGTTTTAAATTTGATTCAATTGTTATGGAGACTTCATATTTAGATTATTACAAGAGAATTATAAAAAATGTGCGTTTTGATTTGGGTAGGTTAAGAAACGAAATTAACAAGGCCAATCAAATCCTAACAGAGCAAGAAAGGGATTCCTTAAAAAAATGGATGCTTCGAAATGGTCTCTATTCTGAAAAGCTGAAAGGAAATGCTTTGTAGGGTGGCAAGTAGGGTTTATTTATAGTGTTGAATCCTGCGAGCACCTTTAAATACCACTGTGTTGGTAAAAACTTAGCATCCATTTTGTAAATCTGATGGGGTTCCATCAAGACCTAAAATGGCAAAAGAAATTTTGTATTTAATTTCTTCAAATACCTTCTTTATAGCATACCAATGTGCCGCCCAAGCATTATAATCTCGATTCATATAGACAGTGGTTTCTTCTATAAAATAAAAAAAATAATATGTTCTTTATTTTCTGGGAGGTAGAAAAGGTAGGTGTGAATTTAAGAAATTTAGAAAGCTAAATCCAGCATTACAGTTGAAAAGCAGAAAATAAGGGGACAGAATTGAAAATTTTAGCAAACCACTCTTAGGCTGTTTGATTATAACTTGGTAATCGCAATAATTTTGATTTGATCCATTGAAACATGGACCTAAGCCTAGAATAAAAATGAAGCAAAGTTTTAAAAGTGTATTTTTTACAGAATAAATATTGAATTACTTGCTCAAGGGTTGATAAATGCAGAAAAAATACCCCGATCACGGTATTTTTAATCTTCCCAACCTTTGTACCTTTGAAACAGGTGATAAATAAACTTTTCAAAATGGAATTTTTCCATTGTAAATGGTGGGTAATCGTTAAACTATTTTTTTACCCACTATTTTAATTCTTTCCTTGGCACTGTAGATATTAAAGCTTTCATTTTTTAAAAATCCAATCAAAGTCATCTGTTTCTCCTTAGCAAGTGCTACAGCAAGATGCGTAGGAGGTCCAAATGCTAAAAGAATAGAAATACCTGCATTGATGGCTTTTTGTGCCATTTCATAGCTTACCCTGCCACTTAATAAGACAATTTTCTCGTTTCCTAAATCAATTTTGGCTTTCAAACTGGCTCCTATAAGTTTATCCAAAGCATTGTGCCGGCCAATATCTTCTCTAAGCAGTAACAATTTTCCATTTTTGTCATACAATGCAGCTGCATGAAGCCCACCAGTATATTTGAAAGCTGTTTGAGAGGACTGTAGGTTTTCAGGAATGGCCAAGATAATTTCAGGACTTATCTGCCATTTCTCATCCAATGGCAAAGCACCGTTTTCACATTTCACGGCCTCTATGGCTGTTTTTCCACACACACCGCAACTTGAGTTGGTGTAAAAGTTTCTACCAAGTATTTTGAGGTCTATGACGTGGCCTTCTATAAATTTGATGATCAATACATTGCCTTTTTCCTCTGGCTTTACTTTCTGACAATACCGCATCAACAAGATATCCTCGTCACTCTCTGCGATTCCCTCTGCAAATAAAAAGCCCAGAGCCAAATCAAAATCATTTCCCGGACTCCTCATGGTGACCAGCAAATCTTTCTTGTGCCACTCTCCTTTATATTCGAATTCCAGGCGAATTTGCAAAGGCTCTTCCACTGCTAATAAGTCTTGCAGATCTGTTACATCAGACTTGTCATACTTTTGTATCCGGCTAATACTTACCAGACTATTCGTCGCTTCCATTGTAAATTTTTTCCAAAAACACTTCAATGTATTTAGAGGCAGGGCAGTGGCTTTCTTCGGAATTGTTTCCCAATGCCACCAGCACATTTCCTTCCGGAAAATAAACGGAAAGACATCCTGGGGAGATGTCGTAAGGAACCACCTGAAAACCTTCAAGTATTCGCTTTTCTCCCTCAAATATACTTGTCAATTTAACAACATCCCCCGCTTCACATCCATAATTAATCATGTCCTTTTTATTCATCATGACTACTTCACGGCTGTTGCTGATACCTCTGTAGCGGTCGTCGTAGCCGTAGATGGTAGTATTGAATTGGTCGTGACTCCTAACGGTCATTAATATAAAAGGAGTCTCAGGATTTTTGTTAAAGTTCACCGGATTTACTGTAATCCGGGCTTTATTGTTTGGGGTGTTAAAATTTCTCTCTCTGGCACCATTGGGCAGGTAAAATCCGCCTGCCACTTTTATGCGCTCATTGTAATCCTCAAAACCTGGAATTACTTCAGCTATTTTATCGCGAATAAGGCTATAATCGTTGCTCATCCCTTCCCAATCAGTGACGTTGGCATTACCCAACACCGCTCTTGCCATGTCGCAAACAATGGCCACTTCACTTTTTAAATCTGGTGAAATTGGCTTAAGGTCTCCGTGCGACCTTCGAACCCTACCGGCGGTATCCTCCGTACTGACAAATTGAGCACCATGGTTGCTAAGGTCTTCTTCTGTTCGGCCTAGGCAGGGTAGGATTAGGGCTGTTTTGCCATGGATAAGATGACTACGATTAAGCTTTGTAGAGACATGAAAGGTAAGTTCACATTGTTTTAAGCCCTTAAAAACCTTTTGGGTATCTGGCGCAGCCAAGGCAAAATTACCTCCCATGCCCATAAAAACTTTGCCTTTACCCTCGACCATGGCCTGAATGGCACCTACGGCATGTACCCCTTCTTTAGTTGGAGGGTTAAAATTGAAAGCATTCCCAAGTCGTTGCATAAAGCTATCTGGCATTTTTTCCCAGACGCCCATGGTTCGGTCACCTTGTACATTACTGTGGCCTCTTACAGGCAAGGTGCCAGCACCAGGTTTTCCTATGGCTCCTTTCAACAGAAGGATATTTACAATTTCTCGTATGGTATTTTCTGCATTTCTATGTTGGGTGATACCCATCGCCCAAGCAATGATGATATTTTTCTTTTCTATGAGTAGTGAAGCAGCTTCTCTTATTTGCTTTTCAGGAACACCACTTTCTAAGATCATTTCGGCCAGATCGATTTCGGCTATATGTTGGCAAAGGGCTTCATATCCTACCGTATATTCAGCAATAAATGCTGTGTCAATCACTTCTCCTGGAGCTTTTTTTTCTGCCTCTAAAAGCATCTTTAGCAAGGCTTTCAATAAAGGGAGGTCGCCATTGACCTTTACCTGTAAGTGTAGGTCGTGAATGGAGGTAGGCTTTCCAATCCACTCCCAGGGTTTCTGGGGATGGCGAAATTGCAACAAGCCAGTTTCTGGCAATGGATTCACAGAAATAATCTTTCCTCCATTATTTTTTAATTCTTCCATTGCGGTAAGCATTCTGGGGGCATTGGTTCCGGGATTTTGCCCCATCACGATCAATACATCCGCCTTAGGAATATCATTAAGCACTACCGAAGCTTTACCAATTCCTACGGTATTGGTTAGCGCTTTACCTGAAGCCTCATGACACATATTGGAACAATCGGGTAAATTATTGGTGCCAAATTGTCTGACAAAACATTGGTAAAGAAAGGCCGCTTCATTACTAGTCCGACCTGAAGTATAAAATATGGCTTGGTCTGCATGATCAAGGACCTGAAGTTGTGCGGCAATATGGGAGAAGGCGGCTTCCCAGGTTATGGGGGAATAATGGGTGTCACCTGCCTTCAATACCATTGGCTGGGTAAGCCGGCCTTGTTTTTCAAGCCAATGATCAGATTTTTCCAATAAGTCATTAATGCTGTATTGCTCGAAAAAGGAGGGTTCAATTGTGTTAGCACTGCCTTCCCAGGCTACAGCCTTGGCTCCGTTTTCACAATACTCAGCAATCTTGGAAACTTTATTGGCATCAGGGTCAGGCCATGCACAACTAGGGCAATCAAAGCCGTTGGGTTGGTTGAGTTTGAAGAGTGTTTTGACCCCTTTACCCACATGGGTTTCCTCCCAAATGCGATAAGCCACGGTTTGAATGGACTTTAATCCAGCGGCTGTTTCTGCTGGTGCGCTAATTTTAACTTTTCTCTTTGGACGCATTGTGATCATTGAAAATTCAGGAAGCCTAAGTGCAGTATTTACTACAAGGTAAAAAGAATTATAAGTTTAAGCTGGAATATCTGATAGAATTCTTATTGACCAGTACTTATCAAATCACACAAAGGTTTACCATTTGGTAAGTGTATGGCCATTGGTTTTATAAGGTTAAAGCCAATTCCCAGAGAATTGTTTGAAATTCAAGGGGGTAAATTTTTTCATATGCTAAAAAATCGGAATAGTGCCTGATTTTATTTCACCCTTTAAGTTACTTCCATTTATTATTATTGGAATTGACCACTTAATAAAAGTATGTTTTTATTTACATGAATTACCTCTATATTTAAATTGCTTTATTCTGAATTTTATTAATAATAAACCTACTCAATGACTTCAAAACAGTTTCCAGTCCTCTTTATAATTTTTATGGTTTTTCTACAGTCCTGTGACACCGGGGTTCAAGAGAAAAAACCTTATAATATACTTTTTATTGCCATAGATGACTTAAGACCCGAATTGGGTGTTTATGGAAATGACATCATCAAAACGCCTAACCTTGATGCAATAGGTCAAGCAGGAACAATTTTTGAAAATCACTATGTACAGGTGCCTACCTGTGGTGCTTCACGTTGTAGTATACTCACAGGGATGCTTCCAAGTAGCCGAGAGCATCTAAAAAATTCAGCCATTGAAAAAATGATGGCCGATGTCCCTGAAGGAGAGCGGCCGGAAAGTTTTGTCCATCACTTAAAAAGAAATGGCTATTATACGGTTGGCATTGGCAAAATCAGTCATTCAATTGAAGGACTGGTCTATGGTTACGAAGAAAGTCCCGTAGGAGCAAAATCGGAAATGCCCTACAGCTGGAATGAGATGCTTTTTGATGCGGGAAAGTGGGGGAATGGATGGAATGCTTTTTTTGGTTATGCGGATGGGTCAAACAGGCAAGGTAAAAAAAAGCAGGTGAAACCTTACGAGTCAGCAGATGTTTCGGACGAAGGCTATCCTGATGGCCTTTCTGCTCAATTGGCGATTAAAAAGTTAAGAAAATTGGCCGATAAAGAAGAGCCATTCTTTATGGGCTTGGGCTTATTTAAACCCCATTTACCATTCACGGCGCCAAAAAAATATTGGGATTTGTATGATCGTGAGGATATTCCCTTATCGACTTCCCCTGATATTCCCGAAAACATTGATTTGAGCAGTTTGCAGGAAAGCGGAGAGTTCAATCAATATGCCCTGGGCGAAGAAAAAGCAGGTTTAGATCATCAATTGTCGGATGATTATGCTAGAAAGTTGAAGCATGCATATTATGCCGCAGTAAGTTATAGTGATGCGCTGGTAGGTAAAGTCATGGATGAATTAGAGGTACTTGGGCTTGCTGAGAATACTATTATCGTGGTTTGGGGTGATCATGGCTGGCACTTGGGAGACCAAAGGGTGTGGGGCAAACATACCATTTTTGAAACAGCACTTAGAAATCCTCTGATAATTAAAGTCCCTGGTTTAGCAGCCCGCAGGATTTCTTCCGATATGCCTGTGAGTAGCATAGACCTATACCCTACGTTAATGGAGCTTGCAGAAGTACCTACCAATTTCCCTTTGGATGGACAAAGTTTGGTGCCACTGATAAAAAATGGGAAGGATGAAAACAGGGAGAGGCTTGCTTTTAGTTACTTTAAAAGTGGGATATCTATGCGAACCGAAAAATATAGGATAATGAAATACTTTAGGGAGGAGACACCGACAATAGAGTTGTATGACCACCATAATGATCCTTTAGAAAAAATTAACATAGCCAATGAGCAGCCAGAATTGGTGAAACAATTACTAGTAGAATTAGAAAAAGGAAACACAGGTTTGTATACCAATGAAAAAAATTAATCCTAAACCCAAAATGAAAATCAACAAAAATTCTCTATCCAAATGTCCCCTATTATTGGCCTTTCTTTTAATGGTAGCGGCCTCCTGTACCAATAATCAGGAAAAGGAAAAAACTTTTGAAAAACCAAATATCATCTATATTTTGGCAGATGATCTAGGATATGGAGACCTAAGCTTTTTAGGGCAAACAAAATTCTCCACGCCAAATATTGATAAGCTAGCAGCCCAAGGCATGGTATTTACCCAGCATTATTCAGGGTCTACGGTTTGTGCACCTTCAAGGTCAGCATTGATGACGGGCTTACATACAGGACATACCCAGGTAAGGGGAAACAGAGGATTGAATGGTGGACAGTTTCCTTTAAAAGAGGGTACCCAGACTTTGGCTAGTCTATTGAAAAAAGCGGGCTATACTACTGGCGCTTTTGGAAAATGGGGCTTAGGCTATCCAGGATCAGAAGGAGCACCATTAAATCAAGGTTTCGATGTTTTTTACGGGTTTAATAGTCAGACCATCGCTCATAATTATTACCCAAGAGAGTTGTGGGACAATGATAAAATTGTAACTCTTGAAGGTAATCAGGGTACGGATGAAGGACAATATGCCCCTAATCTTATTCAGGAAAAGCGATTGGCTTTTATTGAGAACAATAGTGATACTAATTTTTTCTTGTTCGCACCTACTATAATTCCGCATGCGGAGCTTTTTGCTCCAGAAGAGTACATGGAGAAGTTTCTTACCAAGACCAATCCAGAACCACCTTACCAGTATGAAAGTAATTTAGGGCCTGAAACACATTATAACGGGACAGACGATCCAGAACATCCAAGGTACAAAATGGGAGGCTATGGGTCCCAACCTTATCCACACGCAGCCTTTGCTGCCATGGTTACCCTTTTGGATGATCATGTAGGTCAGATCGTTTCCAAGTTGGAAGAATTATCGATTTTGGACAATACCATAATTATATTCACTTCAGATAACGGCCCACACCTTGAGGGAGGAGCAGACCCGGATTTTTTCAATAGCAATGGACCCTTTCAAGGTTACAAACGGGATTTATTAGAGGGAGGAATCCATGTGCCTATGATCCTAAGTTGGCCAGCACAAGTTAAAAAAGGAAGCCAATCCGATCACATCAGTGCCTTTTGGGATATTTTACCCACTTTTTCAGAAATCGTAGGGGTGGGTACGGCAGGTGCACTGGATGGGATTTCCTTTCTTCCCACGCTATTGGGCAAAGAAGCGCAACCTACACATTCCCATCTTTATTGGGAGTTTCATGAAAAGGGAGGCAAACAAGCAGTAAGGAAAGGCAAATGGAAAGGAATTAAATTGGACGTTTTTAAGGGAAATGAAACGATTCAACTTTATGATTTGGATCAGGATCCTGGAGAGACAAGGGACTTGGCAGCAGACTTTCCTGAAGTGGTTGAAGAATTAAAAAGCTTGATGCAGCGATCAAGAACTGAAGATGCTGAATGGCCATTTGAAGAGACAATTGAAAAGAATGTTAAAAACAATTAATAGTATTATCGTTTTAATTTGCCTTGGTGGTTTTTTCTTTTCTTGTTCACAGGAAAACAAAACTACTAAAGCAAAAGATTACCAAACCTGGGAACATTATCGTGCCTCAAAGACAGCAGCACAGTTTTCAGGATTGGATCAAATAAACAAAGAGAATGTTCACCTCCTAAAACCCGCATGGACCTTTAATACAGGAGACAGCAAGGAAAGAACACCTATGGAATGCAATCCAATGATCATAGGTGGAATTATGTATGTGAGCTCACCTCAACTTGATCTAATAGCATTGGATGCAGAGAAGGGGACGGAACTTTGGCGTTTTGACCCAGCACTTTACGGTCAGTCAGGAGGAGTAAACCGAGGGTTTTTCCACTACAAAGACGGGAATGATTTGCGTATTTTTATGGCGGTAGGGCAGTACTTGTTTGCGATAGATGGTCATTCTGGAGAACTGGTGGCTGAATTTGGGGAAGCAGGGAAGCTTGATTTACGTAAAAATCTAGGGGTTGATCCCGAATCTCTATCCATCTCTTTAAGTACACCAGGCATTGTTTATCAGGATTTGATTATCCTTGGATCTGCAACAGGGGAGGGCTATGATGCCTCTCCAGGTCATATCCGTGCCTACAATGCCAAAAATGGGAAGTTTAAATGGATATTTCATACCATACCTAAAGAGGGTGAATTTGGACATGATACCTGGCGTTGGAAGGAAGGGGAAAACTATGGTGGAGCCAATAACTGGGGAGGATTAAGTTTGGATGAAGAACAAGGATGGGTTTATGTTTCCACAGGTTCACCTGCCTATGATTTTTATGGTGGTAATAGGATAGGCGAAAACCTTTTTGGCAATGCGATAGTGGCACTTGATGCAGCTTCTGGAGAAAGAAAATGGCATTATCAGGCAGTGACCCATGATATTTGGGATTATGATTTGCCTTGTGCGGCCACTTTGGTGGATATACCTTCAGCAAATGGCATAGTGAAAGCGTTGGTACAACCAACTAAGATGGGAGAACTTATTTTATTGGATAGAATTACAGGTGAGCCCTTAATGGATATGGAAATAAAAACTGCCCCACCTTCCTATGTGCCAGGTGAAGTAGCCCATCCTACCCAAAAATTTAACCAAGGGATTACTGTGGTTAGGCAAGGTTTGGACAGCTTAACGCTAACAAATATCTCTCCCGAAGCTAACGCGTATGCCAAAAACGAGTTTAAAAAATACCGCAATGAAGGATTATACACTCCTCCAAGTTTAGAAGGAACTCTAACCAATCCAGCTACAAGAGGAGGCATGATTTGGGGTGGGGCATCTTATGATCCCGACAACCACATGCTCTATGTCAATGCAAATGAAATTCCCATGATTTTACAGCTACGAAATATCTCTGAAAACCAAGAGGGAAGTGGTTCAATTGGGATGCTAGCTGGGAGGAGCACCTACCTGTCCAATTGCTCCAACTGCCATGGAGCAGACCTAGAAGGGCTTACAGATGCCTTTCCATCATTGAAAAACATTAAAGCCAAGCATTCTCGAGAGTCTTTGGCTGAGATAATTTCTCAGGGAAATGGCTTGATGCCAGCATTTCAAGGCTTCAATAAAGAAAAGTTAAATGCTTTAGTGGATTACCTGCTTGAAATAGAGCCTGTTTCAGATCCTATTCATGATATTAAAGAAGAGGTAGGCGCCACAGATAGGTATGTTCTGCAAGGCTTTAGACTTTTTACAGATGAAGAAGGTTTTCCTGCCAGTATGCCACCCTGGGGGACTTTAAATGCTATAGATTTGAAAAGTAAGACCATTAAATGGAAAGTGCCCTTGGGTGATTACCCAAAATTAAAAGAAAGAGGAATACCCACCACAGGCACTCAAAATTTTGGTGGCTGTGTCGCTACTGCAGGCGGTCTTGTTTTTATGGGGGGGACACCTGATGAAATGTTCAGGGCCTTTGATGCTGGTACTGGAGCGATTTTATGGGAATACAAACTTCCTTTTGGAGGCTATGCGGTACCTGCTGTCTATGAAGTAGACGGAAGGCAGTATGTGGTTATAGCAGCTGGAGGAGCAAATCGATTAGGTACCCCAGCTGGAGATGCTTACGTAGCTTTTGCATTACCTGAAAAGTAAAGTTTATTGGGTATTAGGTGATTCCTCATACACGTAATAATTACCGTGACGAGTGAGAATTGCTCATTTGGAATTTATTGGGGATTTGTGGTATTGAAACTGGCGGAAAAAATTCAATTCAAATAACACTCGTCAACTCTAAAAACTCGAAATCCCCCTCTTCTCCAAAGGAGGGCAGGGGGATTTTTTACGTAAACTATATACCCTTTGAAAATTTCAAACCAAAAACCATAAGCCCGGCGGCTGAGCGGAGTTGAAGCCATAGGGTAACGTGTCCATAAAACCTACTCCTTAGGCTCCGTTCAGGATCCGGTTACTCGGATGAACACTTAATATAAATACCTTACTGAATTAGAACCTAATACCCATTAAAGTCTTGCTTCAAACCTAAGATTGTTTTGTAAAATAAAATGGGCTCGTATACTGAATAATATCAGTACACGAGCCCATCAGATTAACTGGCTTGTAACGAATTTGGGCTAAACTATTCTAAAATAGTGCCTTTCTCGTCAATTGTCACCATTGTTCTTTCCCCATCTTTTTCTAGCCTTACACTAAAAACCAAGGCTCCTTTTTCATTTTTGGAGGCATTAACCCTGGTAACTTCATTTCCCGGGTATTTAGATAGCAATATGGTTTGAAGATTTTCCGGCAATGGGTCTTCATAAGGGGTGGTGTTTGAGAATCTTTTTTCGTCTCCTGCTTCAGCTTTTCTTTCGATGAAAGCATTGATTCCGTTTTCTTGTTTTACCAAATCGAAAGCATCATATAATTCACCTGTAGCCGTATAGGACTCAAAACTTAGCTTATTCCCATCTACTTTTATCACCTGAAATAATTGGGTGTTTTCAGCTTTACGATCCCTTTTTGCACCTAAAGCGTCCCAACCTTCTTCACTCACACCATACATCTTTCCACCACTTACAGATACCACATAAACAGTTCCTGTTTTATCCCTGGCATTCAATCCATCCATGACATTGTCCTCTGGGGAAACACGACCCCTTGCATAGCTGTGGTCATGCCCTTGTAGCGCCAAATCAACTTTGTATTTGTCGAAAATGGGCTTCCATGCTTTTCTCAATTCATCATTGTCCCTACCTGCTGAGGCAGAAAACAAGGGATGATGATAGGTCACAATGGTCCATTTTTTTGTGTTTTCTGAAAGCACTTTTTCCAGCCATGGGATTTGTTCCTTTTGTGCAACATTGCTATTAAGGGAGATAATCCGCGCGTCTTGGTAATCCATATAGTAAACGGTTTCCTCAAGTCCTAGTCCTTTGGGACCATTTTCAGGAAGTGTAAATTGAGGGCGCCATTGTAATGAAAGTCTCCTTTCTGCATCTTCTCCATCTAATTCGGGAATGTTACGATATTCGTGGTTCCCTGGAGTAACCATGGAAGGGACCATACTATGGATAAATCCTCCTGCCGTAAACCATTCATGCCAATCCTGCTCTCTATGAGCCCTATTGATCAGGTCACCTGCATGGATGATGAATTTTGCATCTGGTGCCTTCCTATAACCTTCTCGTATTAACCTGGACCAAAGCTCAAGAACATAATTTTGGGCATCTCCTACATATAGGAAAGAAAAAGGCTTATCGTCTTCTCTGGAAGCGGTAGTGAACTGTATCCATTCGGTCCATGATTCACCATCTCCCACCCGATACCCATACATGGTGTCCGGTTTTAGGTTTTTAAATTGCACGGAATGGTAATGAGCATTGACTTTGGCATCTTCCACCTTCAATCCATCCATTACTTCTGTTTCTGCCTCGATAGTTAATCCATTTCTCCAGAATTTTGGTGCTCCATCAGCTATCGCAATTTCAGCATATCCTGTGGGAATGGTAGTATCTGTTCTCCAGGTAACGTTGGCTTCAGTGGCAGGATCTGCACCGAAATTTAATACAACTCTGTCAGGGTAGTAGCCGGGTTTGCTCCACTCTTCTCTAAAAGTAGGCGCTTTGTAAACCTTGTACTCTTGAGCAATTGAGACATTAATTAGAAGGAACAAAAAGAAAGAAAAAAACACTTGTTTCATTGCGGATGGGTTATTGGTGTAATTCTGTAAATCTAGTGAAATCAAAATAATGTTTCAAGTTCAATAATTATTATATTATTATCAAATGGGTAAAAGAATTAATGGTGATTTTATCTATTTGATTGGGGTTCGTTGTAATTAGTCAAGTAACTGAGATTTACTATTTTGGGGCGATTGATGCGGATCTATTCGATTTAGGCTTCCCTTTCTAATACATTTGAACCAAATCTTATATTTTCCGCTTAACCCCTCTTACTGCTTGTGCTTCCCATGGATTTTCAGGCCAATGGTGTTTGGGATACCTTCGTTTGAGTTCTTTCCTAACCTCGTGATAGGTGTTGTCCCAGAAACTTTTTAAATCTTGTGTCACTTGAACTGGCTTGAAGCCAGGAGACAATAAATGGATGAGCAATGATATTTTATCGTTATTGATCTTAGGTGTTTTGCTCCAGCCAAAAAGTTCCTGAAGTCTTGCTGCCAACACAGGAGGTTCGCCATCCATACCATATTTAATGGATAAAACAGACCTACTTGGAAGGCTTATTTTTTCTGGAGCAAGTCTTTTAAGTTCCTCCTGTTGCTCATAATTAAGACTATTTTTAAGGATAGTAGCAAGAGGCAATCTTTTTAATTCATTGCCAGAACTTATGCCCTTTAAATACGGTGCTAACCATGTTTTTACGGTTTTTAGCAACTGGGTTGTATTAAAATCGGGTAATGTTCCAGGTCCATTCCAGGCACGTAGACTCATAATTCTATGTTGTAGTTGAATGAAACTATCATCAAATGTAAGCCACTTCTTTCCATTTTGAACAAGCATGTCCAAAAGGGTATCTAGGATCAATTGAGAATTCGGATTTTGCAAGCGCTTTTTCTGTAGCACAATTTGCCCTATTTTCAATTCTTCTACTGCTTGGAGTGATCCTTCCTGCTCATCCCAAAATACCCTCTCCGTGGATTTAACCATAAGTCTAAGGTCTGTGGGAGATAATGGTGCTGCCATAAATATCTTACCCATGCCTTTTCTTTCATCCATTTGAGCGATAGCCAGCCAAGGTTCATGCGAAAGGTCATCCATCTTATCCATATTGGCAATTTTACCATTTGCCAATTGATACTGAGCCTGGCTATCAGGTCTGGCTGAAGCAATTCTCTCCGAAAAGGCTTGCGCTATCAACATTCCTGTGGCAAATGGGTCTATAGGCTTATTTTCAACTTTAATATTAAGTATATGTCTGTAAGCTTTCGCAACTTGCTCAATTTTTTTAAAGTTGTATCGACTTGAAGAGGTGGCCCTAAACCTTCTAAGCCCTTCTATTCTCCTATTGATGTCCAGACTTTCTCCTGGAGGCAGCGGATCTTTTTCTTCTAATACTGCTGCAAGATCTGTTGCCAATCCCTCAAGACCCAAACCCTGACTATATACAAGTAAATGTGCAATTCTGGGATGACAGGGGAAATTATGCAAGGCAATGCCATGGCGGGTGATCTTCCCTTCTGCTATCGCTCCCAGGTGCTCCAAAGTGCTTATAGCTTGTGACCAATTGCCTGGGGGTGGTGGAGTAAGCCAATTTAATTTTAAGGGGTCATTAATGCCCCATTTATAAAGCTCTAGCGCCAGAGAGGTAAGATCAGTTTCTAGAATCTCAGGTTTCCTGAAAGGAAGCAATCTTTCCTGACTTCCCAATGACCATAACCTGTAGCAAACCCCTGGGCTTAATCTACCTGCCCTTCCGGCTCTTTGGGTAGCCGTATCCTGGGTGACAGGTATGGTAACAAGCTTGTTCAAACCTGAGTTGGGATTAAACCTACTGGTTCGCATAAATCCGCCATCTATTACGATCTTTATTCCCTCAATGGTGAGGCTGGTTTCAGCTATAGCGGTGGCCAAAACAATTTTCCTCTTTCCTTCAGGGTGGGGGAATAGGGCTGCTTGCTGTTGATTGAAAGCCAACTGGCCATACAGTTTATAAATAGCAAGTTGGGGATACCTTTGCGCTAATATTTGTGCGGTCTTATTTATTTCTCCTTGTCCAGGCAAGAACACGAGCAAATCTCCATCATGCTCTGCTATGGCTTCTTTGATTGTATGGCTGATACTTTCCGGTAAAGCGTATAAATCAGTCCCTTCTCGATAATTGATGGTCACAGGAAAAGCCTTTCCCATACTTTCGACCAAGGGTGCTTTGAGATTGGCGGAAAGGTCTTTGCTATCAAGGGTAGCAGACATTATCAACAATTTCAGGTCTGGCCGTAGCACTTGTTGGATTTCCCTGCTTATGGCCAAACCTAGATCTGCATGGATACTTCGCTCATGGAATTCATCGAATAGGATTAGGCCGACTTCTTCAAGCGCATTGTCTTCTTGCATCATTCTGGTCAAAATTCCCTCAGTAATGACTTCTATCTGAGTTTGTTTTCCCACACAAGTATTGAATCTTACCCGATAGCCAACTCTTTCTCCTACCCTTTCATTTAGAATTTGAGCCATTCGCTTTGCAATACTAATGGCAGCAAGTTTTCTTGGTTCAAGCATTAATATTTTCTTTCCCTGAAGCCATGGTTCATCCATTAAAGTCAATGGTGCAAGCGTACTTTTACCAGCACCTGGCGGAGCATGTAAAAGAAGGATAGGAAATAACTGAAGTTGTTTTTTTAATTGAGGGATTACCTCTAAAATGGGTAGTTGGGGAAAGGCCTTCAAGTGTAATTGTTTTTTTTAAAGGTAAAAAAAACAAGGCGGTCTAGAAAGTTAATTTTAATAGTAGGAAATATGAAACGAAGCCTTTTGCAAAAAATGGGAAGAGTATTAAATGATTATAGAAAATCAAAGACAAAAAAAGAGGTTGTTTCTTATTAAGATACAACCTCTTTTTTTTAATTATTTAATGGATGCCTTTGCGCGTCCATATTCCCATTTTACTTCTAGACCATCTTCTAAAACATTGTAAACAAGATTTTCTGTCAAGCTATTGGTTTGACTAGAACCTACAGATACTCTCAAAGCATCTTGGCTTTCATCGTATTTGGTTCCCCATTGTCCGGTTTGTTTATTGAAAATAAAGGTGCTGGAATTCTCTCCTGGAATAATAAAGAAGCTGTATTTTCCGGCAGATAATTTTTTACCTTCAATTTCAATATCTTTACTGGTTTCAAAAATCGTAGCCTCATTAGCGCCAGCTCTCCAAACCTTCCCCAATGGAACAAGATCACCAAAAATAGTCCTTCCTTTAACGCCAGGACTACTGTAGTTGACAGTAATTTTAGCATCATTAATGGTGCCTTCAGCTGTTTTAGCAGGGCTGGCTTTTTTCTGAGCATTTGACATAAAAGCTACGGATAGCATCAGTAGCGTTGATAGGCCTAACATTTTAATAGTTGATGATTTCATTTTTTGGTTGTGATTTAGGTTATAATAATTGAATAACTAAATGAACGGACAAAATCGAAATTTGTTTTTACACCATTAAATTTTCACCCAAGCTTGTTTTTTGTGGCTTTCGATAATGCGTTCACAAATGAGCAATTCTCTGTGCCCGTCTGCAAAGGTTGGGAAACTTGGGTTTTCTGGTTGTTTGCCTTCTATTACCGCAGCGTATACCTCTTTGAACATTTGCTTTGTAGTATCAGGGAATCCTTCATTGTGTCCTCCTGGGAAGCCTATAAGTTTAGCCGCTTCAGGACTGAATAAAGAAGGATCTTTCATCAGGTGTTGGTTGGCAGTTTCTCTTTTACCAATCCACATTTCATTTGGCTTTTCGCTACACCATTCAAAATTGGCTTTGGATCCTGCTATTTCAATGTTTAGCCTGTTTTTTCTTCCAGCATTGACCTGACTGACAGTTACTGATCCTTTATTGCCATTGTCAAATCTCAACATGACCGTGGCATGGTCTTCGGTATTTATAGGAACCTCGGCATAGTCAGATTCATCAAGGCTTTTACCACTATAGGTTTCTATGGCTTTAAGCGGTTTTAATCGGGTTTTATGGACTGTAGAAAAATCAGCCATTACTTCAGTGATTTTTAAACCTGTTACATATTCTGTCAAGTCCAAAAGATGAGACCCTATGTCAGCAATCGCTCTTGAGTCGCCTGATTTATCAGGTTCCAAACGCCAATTATAATCTGTTTTTAAAAACAACCAATCCTGTAAATAGGAACCCATAATGGAATAAATATCTCCTAATTCACCACTTTCCCTCATGGTTTTCATTTGTCTCACCATAGGATAATACCTTAGGTTAAAATGGACAGCATTGACCAACCCTGTTTTTTTAGCAAGTGCCACTAATTCTTCAGCGTCTTCGATTTTGGTGGCAAGTGGTTTCTCGCATACCACGTGTTTTCCTGCTTCTAAAACAGCTTTGGATTGGCTATAATGCAGGAAATTTGGCGTGCAAATATGTACTACTTTAATCTCCTCATCCTTAAGCATGTCTTCGAAAAGCATGGCCTTTTCTATTCCTAATTGGGCTGCCTTTTCTTTTGCCAGTTCTTCACTAACCTCACAAAGGGTAGCGACTTCAATATTAGGGTTTCTTCTTAGCGCTTCAATATGGGCAGGGCCAATAAATCCTGTGCCTACAACCGCTACTTTGATTTTTTCCATAAGGTTAATATCTTCGGTTTATTTAAAAGGTTAGCCCTAAAGATAGAAGGTACATTTGTATTTTTCAATGGTTCATTGTTTTTACCTGCATTGTTTTTTAAGCTGGAATAGGCAATTGGAGTTACAGTGGTGTGGATAATCATTAGAAAATCAAATGTTTTGGCGGTAGCGATATAGTAGGGCTATGCAAGGTTCAGAATGGCAATTTAAAATTGCTTTTTATTTCACAAAAAATGAGGTGCTGTAGTTTTTGATTGCCTTTAAATTGTCTCAATAGCCATGAATTTTTGCCTTATTGACAATTTTTCTAGGATAAAAACTTTCAATTAAACTTGTGAAATTGTTATGATCGAGTAATTTTGTTACTCCCACAATGTGTGTTATGTGGCGAAGCTGTGAGGGAGTAGAAGCACCCTGTGTTTAAGTGTGGCTATATTTGTTTTTTGCTTCTAGTAATTTGCATTTTGTATTAATTTTTTCTTACGTTCGATTGTTACACCGTATTGTTAGACGCTCTCATTACATCCAAAACCCGTATTAAGTTATTGGTGAAATTTTTTTCGAATTCGAAAAACCGAGGATATTTAAGAGGTTTGGCAGAAGAATTCGGAGAATCAACCAATTCGATAAGAATTGAACTTAACCGCCTTTCTAAAGCTGGGTTGATCAATTGGGAAAATGAAGGAAAAACCAAAAGTTACCAAGCGAATACAATTCATCCACTTTACCAAGAGCTTAGAAGTATCGTAAGCAAATATTTAGGTTTCGATACATTAATTGAGCAAGTTGTTCAAGGATTAGGGAGTGTAGATAAGGCTATCATTCAAGGTGATTATGCGGAAGGTAAAGATACTGGAACCATAGAATTGACCATAATAGGAAGCTCAATAGATTTGGATTACCTCGATTTTTTAATCAATAAAACCGAAGAAAAGATCAATAGAAAATTAAAAGTGAAGGTGCTAGAGAAAGCACCCAGTGAGGGTGTGGAGGGGTTGGTAGTTTACGAACAAGTGCAAAGATGACCGATCCAAATAAAATATACCTTTCTGTTGTAATTCCGGTGTTCCAGTCTGAGGCAGGCTTAACAGAATTAATTGATAGATTGAAGCTTGTTTTGTTTTCAATTAGTTCGGAAGTGGAATTGGTTTTGGTGGATGACGGAAGCAGCGATGGAAGTTGGGATATAATTGCTAAAGCTGCATCAAAAGATTCATTTGTAAAAGGGATTAAATTTAGTCGGAACTTTGGACAGCATCATGCCATTTCGGCAGGCTTAGAGCTGGCTCAAGGGGAATGGACTGTTGTGATGGACGCAGACCTTCAAGACCTTCCCGAAGAAATACCCATGATGTTAACCAAAGCGCAGTTTGGTTATGATGCGGTCTTGGCCAGAAGAACAGGAAGAAAAGAAGGTTTGGTAACGAAGATTTTATGCGTTGTGTATTATAGGGTATTTTATTATATGTCTGGAATCAAGCAGGACCCAAGCATTGGTAATTTTGGTATTTATAATAGAAAGGTGATTGACAGCATCTTAAAGATGAAAGAAAGCAATTGGTATTTTCCGACCATGGTTCACTGGGTGGGTTTTAAACAAAGCACTTTTAATGTAACGCATGGCAGATCGACCAACAAAAAATCTAATTATATTTTCAGTTCTAAATTTCGGTTGGGCTTAAATACACTACTTGCCTTTTCGGACAAACCTTTGCGATTAACTGTTAAATTAGGCCTTTTGGTGGCTTTTATTGGGTTTTTGTTTGCATTGATCACTATGATCCGCTACTTTACAGGAACCATTGAAGTACAGGGTTATACAAGTTTGATTGTATCCCTTTGGATACTCTTTGGTTTTTTATTAACGACCATCGGAATAGTTGGACTATATGTTGGAAAGACTTTTGAAGGAGTTAAGAAACGCCCACGTTATATTGTAGACCAGAAAACTTGATATGATAAAATTCCTACCTTTTGATACTTCTTTATTTGGATACAGAGTAGGCAAACTTCAGCTGGGTAGATGTCTTCCTGATTTGGATAGGGTAAATAGTCAAGCTGAAAATTTTGATTTGATTTATGTAATGGGGAAGCCCGGATTAGTCAAATTAGGAGGATGGTCTCCCATCAGTACCCGGGTTGATTTGGTCAAAAATATAATAAAATCGGATTTAGTAAAAGTTCCTGCTGTTGATGAGGAAGTTGAAATTTCAGAAATGGTTATTTCAGGTAACCTTTCCACCTCGGATAAAAAGGAACTTAGAGAGCTTGTTTTTACTAGCGGGCAATGGTCCAGGTTCAAACAAGATTTGCTATTGAAAAACCAGGAATACGAAAAGTTATACAGTACTTGGTGGGATACGATCAAAACAGAAAAACACAAAGTGGTAGTGGCAAGAATTTCCGGTAAACTGGTAGGGTTTATTACTTTTAAGTTACTTCGGGGAAGAGGACATGTAGCTCTTTTTGCTGTTAAAGGCAGTGAACAAGGAAGAGGAATAGGCAGACAATTGATGCGAGAGGTATTTATTATCCTTAATGCCTGCGGGTTTAATTTGATAAGCCTTTCCACTCAAAAGGCCAACGAGAGAGCGATGGATTTTTATAAAAAAAATGGTTTTCAGCCGATTAAAGAAACTTTGATTGCACATTGGCGACCAGGTTTAGAACCTCAAAAAGTCCACTAAACCTTGCCGGCTAATTTTTATGAGGTAAAGCCATATACTTCTGAGTTGACAGAGGACTGGAAGAGCGTTCTCCTAATGGCGACCAATGCCACATTAATGCATGACAGGGCGTTCTTAGACTATCATCCCAGTGGTAAATTTCAAGATTGTTCGGTAATAGTATACAAAGACAATGCTCCAGTTGCCGTATTTTCTGCCCATAGGAAAGGAAAGTTGGTTTATTCCCACAAGGGCTTAAGTTATGCTGGGTTGATTCATAAGCCTAGCTCTTTTAACCAAAAGCTGAATTGTTACCAATACTTGCTGAAATACTATGATTCATTGGGTATTAATACTTTACAGATAAAAGAAACACCTTCTATATACGATTTTAACCCTAATGAGTCTACCGCTTATATCATGCATTTGGCTCAGGGCGAAATTATACAAATGGAGCTTTCTTTGGCCATTAAATTGCCATTAAGGGTAACCAATAAAGGAAGAAAAGCCAATATAAAACAGGCCAACCTAGCTAAACTAGAAATCATTGAATCCAAAAATCCCAATATATTTTGGGAGGAATTGCTTCTGCCAAATCTTGAAAACAGGTACGGTAAACAACCCACCCATTGTAAAGAGGAGATGGCATTTTTAATGGGGAAATTCCCTCAAAATATAAGACAATTCAATGTTTACAAAGACGATCAAGTTTTAGCTGGCGCAACAGTATACTTAACACCGAATTGTCTACATACTCAATACCTGGCAAGCAATAGGCAGGGGAGAGAGCAGCATGCATTAGATGCCCTAATCCAATACCTCTGTGAAAATTTTGCAGGGAAGAGACAGTTTCTTGATTTCGGTCATTCCAATGAAAACCAGGGATTAAACATAAACAGGTTCCTTTTTAAGTGGAAAGAAAGTTTTGGTGCCAATTCAATTGTTCACAATCATTTTCAGGTCCCGGTCAGTGGTTGGAAAAGGCTGGAGGACGTATATAACTATACCAGTTAGTGGGATTTATGCCTAAAAGATCTTTGGTTTCAGAGAGCAGGTTGAAACAGTTGCAGCAGCAAAATGCCAGGTACATCATCTCCTGTTATCAAAATGAATTTTATTGTGAAAATCATCCCGATGGAAAATGTACCCGTGGCTTCTTTTCCTTATTTCTGCAGGTAGTTTATGGAATAGGCTTTGCTAAACAACATGGAATACCATTTTATGTGGATTTTGGCAATTTAAATTATCCTTACTCTTCAAGAAAAGAGGAGAGTACATTTAAAAACTTTTGGGAGGAATTATTCACTCAACCATCACTTACGAATACAGATATTCAGGTAATAAATAAGCAGTTCGAGGTATATCCTTTGCGTATCTGGAACAGGGATCATTTACGAGAATTAAATGCATTGGTGAGTACGGGGATCAAATTCAATGAAGCTTTGAAAACTAAAATTGAAGAGATCAAAATAAATATGGCTAAATTGAGGACTTTAGGGGTTCACTTTAGAAAAACGGATCATTTTTTAGAAGTTCGACCAGCCAGTAATGAAGTGTTTTTTAGGCAGATAAAAAATAAATTACCAGGATATGACCAATTATTTGTGGCTACAGATGATTGCAATATATTGGAAATATTAAAAAAGAAATTTCCAGAAAAAATTTGGGCACATGACTGTGTCAGGTCTACAGGATCACTTTCCATTCACCACAATGAGGAGCATAAAGACGGGGTGGTATTGGCCAAAGAAGCTTTATTGGATTGCATTACCCTTTCTTATTGTGATGAACTTATTTTGTCTCCTTCAAACCTCTCTTATGCAGCCTTGGTTTTTAATCCTGAAATAAAGTACTCGATTATTGAAAGCAAGGTAGCTACCTGGAAAAGGTTAAAAACCTTATTGGCGTTTCACCTGAACAGGCTAGGAATTAGAAAATGGTAAGGAATGATCGAAATCTATCCTGAAATAAATAAAAGTGAAAATCAATGTCCCAGGTGTGGGACTTTGGGACGGAGCAATGGGAAGTTGTATTTTCAGGGTACGCATTGTTTATCAAACCAAGTTTGTTCTGATTGCAGCTTAGAATTCTACAGCACCCTGCCCATTGGGCACGCTTCACTTTTTCCAGTTGCCTTTAGCCTAGACGGACAATACCATCAATTCAATAGAGAGGAAGGATCCTGGATGGCAGAACCGCTTATCAATTCTTTTCAGAATCCACCTATTAAAGAGGTTCCTATTCAGCTTTTACAACCTTCATCAGGGGGAGACCTACTCCTAATCAATTGCCTGGACAGTTGTTTTGGACATGTTTTTACCAAGATATGGAATGTTTATTTGCTCAAAAAACAGTTCCCAACCAAAACATTGGCCGTGTTGCTTCCTGAACGTTGCAGATGGCTTATCTCTGATAAAGAGGTTGAGATTTGGTCGGTAGCCTTGCCTTTGGAAGAATTAGGAAAAGGCGTTCATGGATTAGATTTATGGGTTAAGCAACAATTTAAGCGGTTTCATTCGGTGGCACTCAGTGTGGTACCAGTGCACATTGATCAAGAGCAACTGGATTTTAGTCAAATTCTTCAGGTGAGCCCTTTTGAGTTAGAAGAATTTGACCGGCTACCATTACAGCTCACATTTATCTGGCGCTCTGATCGGTTTTGGCTAAATAGCAGAGGATTGGATCTGCTTCATAAGGCATCTATTAAATACAATTTTCAGAATTGGGTGGAGGACATTTTGCAGCACAGGCAAGGTAGTTTATTGAGGCGGCTAGTTAAAAGAGTCAGAAAATCCTTCCCGAATGTAGCTTTTTATGTCACCGGAATAGGTAGGGACGGGAAATTACCCCATGGATGCCATGACGAGCGTGTAGAGAAAATGCAGGAGTCCGTAGAACGAAGGTGGAATGAGATTTATCGGGGAAGTCATTTGGTTATAGGAGTACATGGTTCGCATATGATGATTCCGACAGCCCTGGCTGCTGGGTTTATTGAAATACTTCCCAGGCATAAAATAGACCATTTGACAGAGGACATTGCACAATCTTATAACAGTAGGTTAAGTCATTTTTTAGGGAGGTTTGTGGATGAGTTTTCTTCTCCTGACTTAGTGGCTGAACATGTAGTGAGTATGGTAAAGGGCTTTGGAAAGGTTTATCAAAATCTTCAAATTTAATTGGGAAAAAACTTAATTGTTAAAGGTTTAACGTAACCTTTTTGTTATACAATTTTTTACTTTTCATTTACATTAAAAGCGAAATAGAATTAATGATTTTAGACAAATTAAATTTGGAAGTCAGTGTTATTTAATTCATACGAATTCCTTCTTTTTTTTCTAGTTGTATTCCTGTTTTATTGGTTTGTTTTTCAAAAGAAGCTGAAAGCACAAAATGCTTTCATACTGATTACCAGTTATGTATTTTATGGTTGGTGGGATTGGAGATTTTTGGGATTAATATTATTTAGTTCAATAGTAGATTTCATTTGCGGCCTGAAAATTGGTAAGGAACAGAATTCTTTTAAAAGAAAGGTTTTTCTTGGTATTAGTTTGGGTGTAAACCTTGGCTTATTAGGGTTTTTCAAATACTTCAATTTCTTTATAGCGTCCACAGTAGACCTAATAAATGCAATTGGTTTTCAGGCGAGCCCTTACACTTTACAATTGATTCTTCCTGTAGGTATAAGTTTTTATACTTTCCAGACCATGAGCTATACCATTGATATTTACAAAAGACAAATGGCACCCAGCAAGGATCTAGTAGCTTTTCTTGCATTTGTGAGTTTCTTTCCTCAACTCATGGCAGGGCCAATAGAAAGGGCCTCTAATTTATTGCCTCAATTTTTAAAAAGTAGAAATTTTGATTATAGATTAGCCATGGATGGAATGCGACAAATCCTTTGGGGTTTCTTTATGAAAGTGGTGATTGCAGACAATTGTGCTGTGTTTGTTGATCAGGCCTTTAAAAATCCAGAAAGTCAACCTTCCTCGAATTTATTGATAGGAGCTGTTTTTTTCAGTTTTCAGATTTACGGGGATTTTGGTGGGTATTCCAATATTGCTATTGGAAGCGGTAAATTGCTAGGCTTTAAATTAATGCAAAACTTTGCTTTCCCTTATTTTTCCAGGGACATTGCAGAATTTTGGAGACGATGGCATATTTCCTTATCCACATGGTTTAGAGATTATGTTTATATTCCATTGGGAGGGTCAAAAGGATCAAAATACTTAAGCCTCAGGAACATCTTCATCATCTTTCTTGTTTCAGGCTTTTGGCATGGTGCCAATTGGACTTTTATTGCTTGGGGTGGCATTCATGCGCTTTTATTTGTTCCACTATATTTATTGGGTAAGAACCGGTTAAATATAGGCGTGGTAGCCGAAGACAGTATTCTCCCTAGCTTTCGAGAGTTTAGTCAAATGTTGTTAACTTTTACATTGGTTACTATAGCATGGATTTTATTTCGCGCTTCTAGCATATCAGAGGCCTGGAATTTTCTGAGCCATTTATTTACCGTATCCCTGTTCAGTAAACCACAAATGGATATTAGAGTGTATTTATTTATAGCTTTATGCCTGATTTTTCTACTTCTGGAGTGGTTTGGAAGAAGAGAGGAATTTGCCATTCAGCGAATGTTTTTATCTCAACCTTCATGGTTGAGGTATGGCTTGTATTATGGATTGGTGATGGCCGTATTTCTATTTGCTAGAAAGGAACAACAATTTATATATTTTCAGTTTTAGGCATGAATCGATTTATCATAAAACTCTTAATTTTTTCCATATTTCCAATAGGGACACTTTATGCTGTGTTTTTATTAGAGAACGGTACTGCAGATCCTTTTTACCAAAGATTTACGACTCCTAAGCAACATGCGTTGATACTGGGCAATTCGAAAGCTGCACTAGGAATTTTACCTTCGATATTAAATGATCGACTAGGTGAAATTTATCCAGCTAAACTTTACAATTATTCATTTACCGTTTATAATTCTCCCTATGGACCTGCCTATCTGGAAAGTATTAAAAATAAATTGGCCAACTTTGAAGGTAATAGATGTTTTATTATAACAGTTGATCCATGGAGTATTTCAAGTGATATTAAAGATCCAAATAATCCAGATAAGTTTGCTGAAAATGAAAGGTTTATTTCCAATGTAAAAAATGTCAATGTATCACCTAATCATGAATATCTTAAAGAATGGTTTTCAAAATCCTATTATGAAATAGTTTTACTGAGATTCAAAAATAAATCGTGGAAATTGCACAAGGATGGGTGGTTTGAAACTATAGGGGCTATTAGGGAAAGTACTATTAATAAGAATAGAGATTTTATGGTGACTTTTTACGAAGATTATTTAACAAAATATAGTTATTCAAGCAAAAGGTATGAATACCTTCAGGAAACCATATCTTATTTAAAATCAAGAGGCGCTGTTTACCTGGTAAGAATGCCTTTACATCAAGATATTTTCGAAATTGAAAATAAATTGGATCCAGAATTTAATGCCAAAATGATAAATTTGGCTGAACAATATAATTTGATTTATTTTAATTTTAACGAGCTATCAAAAAGTTGGAAATTTACAGATGGTTTACATTTGACAGTTGAATCTGCCAAGGATTTATCAAATTTACTTTCTGATAATATTTTATTGAATAATTAATAAAAAAAAATTAGCAGATCTGTATATGAAAATAGTATTTATATTTATAAATTCATTTTTTTCAATTGAATAATGTATCTCAATATTTTTAATCAATTATAATGTCAACTTTAATCATTAATAATATTATATAATCGATTGAGTTTTATAATTAAGAAAAAAAAGTTGATCTTTATTCGAAAAAGCATTTTATATCAAAAATTAAAAAACGCCTATTTAAGGGTTAGACCAGTCTTAAGGTATTACTTCAATAAGAGAGGGAGGGATAAAATATTTGGAGAAAATATAATTTTCATATATAATCATATTCCTAAATGTGGAGGAATTAGCTTTTTGGTGACACTAAAAGAGTTTTTTTGTCTAATTGAGGATTACCCACCACAGGTGTTTTATTTTGATAAAGAAAATGGTAAGGAAGAATTAAAACGATTTGAATTTAATACTCCATATTATTTAAGGTTAAAACCTTATCAAGTTCTAGCCGGAAATTACTTTTCTCCTATGTATAGTTTAAGTACAAGATACCCACAGGTTCTTCAAATCCAAAGAATTAAATTATTGATATTTTTATGAGATCCTTTGTCTCATCGGATTTCATTATATTCGTATAGCCAACAAAAAGGTCATAATTATGCGAAAGGTTATTCGTTGGATGAGTTTCTTTTAAAAGAAAGGAATTATATTGCTGGGTTTTTAAATATGGTCCTGATAATTATCAAAAGGTTTTAGATCATTATTTATCATAGGAAATATGAAAATTCTTAGTGATTCGACTCAAATTTATTCTGGTCTATTTAATATGAAATTGAATAGACCAATTCCTCAATTGAATCAATCCAATTCTTCAAGATTCTATTTCTAATGAAACTATAAATAAGTTTAAGAAAAATAACAAGCTGGATTAATTGATATTTTCATACTCTTTAGGTTTTTTAGACAAAAGAATGGTGAGTAAAAGTGATAATTTAAATTGATTTGTATTTATAAATTTAATTAAAAATTAAATCTTGGAAAATTTGAAAACAAAACTTAAAATATTTGTCAAACGGTATTTTTATTATTTCACCTATTTTTATCAACATTTAGGGAACAAAATGCTGATTGCTTTTTTTTTGAGTATGTGCGTTGCTCTAATGGATGGATTAGGATTGACTATGTTTCTTCCATTGCTAGAACTAATAGATGGTGGAACTAGCCAAGGAGAAGGTTTAGGGGGACTTGGGTTTGTTGTTGATTGGTTGAAAAGTATTGGTTTGGAATTAACCGTGCCTGTGGTATTATTGTTTATGGTATCTTTTTTTATTATCAAGGGTGGGTTTAAGTTTATTGAATCCTACTATGCTACATTATTGCGTAGGAATTTCATAAAAAAGCTTCGCTTTTCAACAGTCGACTTACTAATTGGCTATAATTTCTTACACTTTACCAAGGCAGATTCGGGTAGAATTCAAAATACTGTGAGTGGTGAAGTTGTTCGGGTTGTGACTGCATTTAGTAATTATTTTTTTTTCCTTCAGGCAATAGCTATGATTGTGGTATATGTAACAATGGCTATGAATGTTAACCCTCAATTTACCTTATTCGTTGTTTTAGGTGGTTTGCTTTCAAATATGTTATATTCGGTGATTTATAAAAAAACCAAAATTTATTCTATAAAAATTACTGAAAACACCCATCTTTTTCAAGGATTCTTAATTCAATTGGTTGGACATTTTAAATACCTAAAAGCTACTGGTACTCTTAAGAAATATGGTGTCAACCTAAAAGAGAAAATTCAAACCATTGAAGACCAATACATAAATCTTGGATTTTTGTCTTCGGTGGTAACAGCGATTAGAGAACCAATAATTGTTGTAATAGTAATTGGTGTTATTTTGTTAGAAATTTTAGTATTTGGAGGTAGCTTAGGTGCAATACTTTTGAGCTTGTTGTTTTTTTATAGATCGCTTACTTACCTAATGGCATTACAAGGATATTGGAATGAAGTGATGGCCAATTACGGATCTTTGGAAAACATTAAATCGTTTATGAACGAACTTAAAATAGGAGAGGAACATCAAGGCAGTAAAGTTTTCCAAAGATTTCATTATGAGCTATGTTTTGATTGTGTTTGTTTTGGGATTTCCAATCAATCTATTATCAATGATGTATCATTTAAGCTTAAAAAAAACCAAACTATGGCCATTGTAGGTGAGAGTGGTTCTGGTAAAACTACTTTAATGAATCTTATTTCAGGCCTATTATTGCCAGATAAGGGATATATTACAATCGATGGTATTTCTATAGCTGATTTAAACAGAGAAAGCTTACAATCACGAATAGGGTATATTACCCAAGAGCCTGTTATATTTAATGATACTGTGTTTAATAATGTTACTTTTTGGGATAAAGATACTCCAGAAAACAGGGGTAAATGTAGGGAGGCACTTAGGAAGGCATCCGTACTTGATTTTATTGATAAATTGGAAAATAAAGAAAATGAATCATTAGGTAATAATGGAATCATAGTGAGTGGTGGCCAGAAACAGCGGATTGCTATAGCCCGTGAACTCTACAAACAAGTTGATTTTTTGTTAATGGATGAAGCTACATCAGCCCTCGATTCAGAAGTAGAAAAAAATATTCAAATGAATATTGATGCATTAAAAGGTAAAATAACTATAATAATTATAGCACACAGATTGTCAACAGTTCGAAATGCTGATAACATCCTATTATTAAGAGAAGGTATGTTAGAACAGCAAGGCACTTTTTCGGAATTAGTAACAAGTTCTCCTCAGTTTAAAAAAATGGTTTCATTGCAAGAATTTTAGTTTATCCTAGATTAATAATTTAAAATAATTAATAAATGTAATAATTAAGACAATTTCGAAAGAGCAGTTTTATCTGTTTTTTTTGATTCCTAGTTGCTTACATCAATAGTAATTATGATGGATGGTTCTATGGTAGACTCAATTTCTACTTTTAGATCCATAGCTAACATTAGTTCTTTAATTCGAAATTATCACAATCCTAATGAGGATAGAACTTTTATTTTTATTGAAAATTAAATAATATAATTAATATTTTATTAGTTTACATAAGTTTCAGAAATGATATGTTTACATCTATTAAAAAAATGATAATTTCTAAAATTGAAAGACGAAATTATGACATTATTAGAAGTGTCTCCAAAGAAAAGATGCTCGAATTTTTGAAGAAGATTTACCCTAAAAAAACAAAACATGATTTTATTAGAATGGGAGCAAATTTTGATGGCGGGTATTTAGTTCCTGACAACCTATCAGAAATAGGGGCATGCTATTCGCCTGGAGTTTCTGATATTAGTGAGTTTGAAAAAGACTGTATCAATCGAGGAATGAAAGTTTATATGGCAGATAAAACTGTAAGTAAGCCAAACCTTAAAGGCAATAAATTTCATTTTTTAAAAAAACATATCGGATGCATCAACTCCGAAGAGTTCATTACTATTGACAAATGGGTAATAAAAACTTCCAAAAAGTCAGATACTGACTTTCTTCTTCAAATGGATATAGAAGGGTTCGAATATGCTTCAATAATTAATATTTCTGAAAAATTACTTAATAAATTTAGGATTATCATAATTGAATTTCACAGTCTTGAATCAATTTGGCATCCTCATTTTTTTAGTATTATTGAGGTAGCATTTTCTAAACTTCTGGTAAATCATAGTGTTGTACATATACATCCAAATAATAGTTATGGATCAATTGTAAAGAATGATATTAAAATACCTAAAATTATTGAAGTTACTTTTTTGAGAAAGGATAGTGGAGTTTTAGAGGAATATCAGACTAAATTTCCGCATCCTTTGGATAAAGATAATATTAAAGGAAAATCTATGGTTTTATCTAAAGATTTGTTTTATTCAAAAAATGAAAGAATTAAATAAAACATTTATTGTTAAACCTTTCGGTGGTTTAGGAAATAGAATGAGGGTAATTTCCTCATTTTTATTTCTCAAAAAAATGTTTAATGCTAAACTGAAAATAATTTGGTTGGCAAACGATGAATTAAATGCAAACTATTTTGATTTATTTCAAGAACATCCTGATTTTGAGGTATTGAAGGATTTAGGTTCTTTTAAATATGTTAAAACATCTTATCAAAAGTCATTATTTAAGAAGAAAGTAGCAAAGTTAATAAATTTTCTTATAGGTATTGACTATTGTGTATTTGATTCCGATATGCATAAAGGATACGATGAAGTTGTTTCAATTATTAATGATAATAATGTTATTTTCTTTAATACTTGTGAAGAGGTTTATCAATTTAATGAAGGGTTGAGGAGTATTAAAATTAGATCTGATCTAGAAACAAGATTAGCTCGTATTTTAGTTAATTTAAATTTCGACAAAAAAACTTTTGGAATTCATGTTAGAAGAACCGATCATAATATAGCAATCAAGTCTAGTCCATTGATTCTTTTTGAAGAAGTTTTAGATAATGAATTTAAAAATGACTTGGAATTAAAAGCTTATATTGCTTCTGACGACATAAGTGTAATTAGTGAATTAAAATTAAAATATAAAGGTCGAATTGTATTTATGTCAAAAGTTTTTGGAAGAGATACCAAAGAAGGAATTGTTGATGGCCTTATTGAACTATATCTCCTCTCAAAAACTTCTAAAATTTATGGGTCATACTGGAGTTCCTATTCCAAGATAGCAGGCCGTTTATCAGGTGTACCTGTCATTTCTTTACAAATTGAAAATTGATTTTAATTTGACATTTATATATCATATCATTTCTTTTTAATTGAAATTTTAATTAAAATTATATAAAATAATTTATTAATATTATTTATTACTTGGTTTTAAATTTTTCATATGAGGTTGAAGCATTTTATTAATATTTTCATATACAATCGATTATTAGCAATGTTGAATTTTTATTCACCATTCACAAAAATAATTATTGGTAATAAATTTATTAAATGGGATATTGTATTTGACTTTGACAGAACTTTTGAATCTAATTTCCCAATTAACAAGAAATTTAATTTTATTCAAATAGGTGGAAATGACGGCATTAGTTTTGATTCTATATTCGATAAAATTACAAGTAGGGCTTCAAAAGGTATCATATTAGAACCTTCCCCAAGGTATTTTGAACAATTAAAATTGAATTATAGAAATTTTAAATCCATTCTACTTCTTCCCTATGCGATATTCGAAAAAAGTGGAATTTTGAAACTTTTTGAATTGAATGAAATTGGCTTGAAAAACCATCCTGCATGGGCCGCTGGAATTGGTTCTGTAGATATTCAACACCTTACTAATTTAAATGTGAAATTGGAGGAGATTTCAACAGTTAAAGTGGAGGGTATAACTTTTGACTATTTGTTAGAATCATATCCTCAATTTTCAAATGTTGACTATTTGCAAATAGATACAGAGGGGTATGATTTTGAAATTCTTAAATCTATTGATTTTACTAAATTTAAAGCTAAAATGGTTAAGTTTGAATTTAAAAATTTGGCTGAAATTGAGCAAAATAAAGCGATTGCTATTTTTTGTGATGACTACTTTTTATTCAAGGATGAATTGGATTTAGTATGTATTAGAAAAAATTTGAAAATTAAATGCCGAATTTAAAAATCCTAATTATCCCATCTTGGTACCCTACTCCCCAGAAGCCATTAAGAGGCTCTTTCTTTCAGGAACAGGCAAATTTCCTTCAAGGAAAAGAAGGATTAGATTTGCGTGTTTTGTATGGAGAAAAGAAATCTTTTACATTGATCAGGTGGGTTTGGCTGTTCTTAAAATCTTTGTTAAAGTCTGATTGGCCAATATCAGCTAGCAAAATTCAACAAGGACCAGTTGCTTTTGGATTTAATCTTCCAGTTAATAGAAGGATTCCTGATAGACTTCAAAGGTTTTTTGAAATGCAATTGTATCAAAAATCCTTTCAAAATTTTATTGGTTTTAATTGGGTTCCCAACCTAATTCACGCTCAAAGTGGTATGGATGCGGGAATTTATGCACATGATATATCAAAAATTCATAAAATACCATTTGTCATTTTAGAGCACCAGGTTTTTGTATTTCACTATTATTCAAGGATTAGAGCTAAATTGATTTTACATGCTTTTGAAGTCGCAATTAAAACAGCTGCAGTTAGTTTTGATGAACGCCGTCAAGTTTTGATGAATCAGCCAAATTGTAACCCTGAAGTTATCTGGAATTTTGTTGACGAAACAAAATACCAAATCCGATTAGAGGATAGAAAAAAGGTATTTACCATAATTACTATTCTTAATTCATTCCCCATAAAGGGCTTTGACACCTTTTTGGAAGGCATCGCTGAATTAATGAAAATAACTCAGGATTTTAAATTCATTATGATTGGTAAGGGGGCAGATGAAGATTCTAATGATTCAGCTTCCAATATCTTTATTAGAAAAAGTAAAGAACTGGGTATTTACAATTACGGAATTTTTGAACCATTTATTGAAAGAGCTCAAATCTCTAGTATCCTGAATACTTCTCATGTATTTGTATCTCCAACTATTCAAGAGCCTCATGGAATAGCCATTAGGGAGGCCATGATGTGTGGGCTTCCTATAGTGAGTACAGCCAATGGTGGATCAGAAGACAGTGTTAACAAAGAGGTAGGATTAGTGGTTCCGGTGAAAGATTCTAAAGCTTTAGCCAATGCTATTTTTCATATTAAAAGTAATTATTCTAAATACTCTCCCGAAACAATTCGAAAACTGGCTGTAAATCAATGCGGCCGAAATTCTTTTTTAAAAAAAATGATTTCGTTTTACAAAATAAGTTAAGTTGTTTAAGGTCTCTGTAATTATTCCAATTTATAACGTTAGTAGCTTCTTAAAGAAAGCAGTAGAGTCCGCTTTGGCTCAACCAGAAGTAGACGAAGTTATATTGATTGAAGACGGCTCAAAAGATGATTCTTTAAAGGTATGCCGAAATTTAAAAGCGGAATATAATAACATTGTACTTTTAAGACATCCAGAAGGGGAAAATAAAGGTGTTGGTCATAGTAGAAACTTAGGAATTGTAAAAGCCAAAAACGAGTATATCGCATTTTTAGATGCCGATGATTGGTACTTGCCTGATAGATTTGTTGAAGATAAAATACTGTTTAAAAACACTTCCATAATGGCAACATTTTCTTTATCGACTATCCAATATCCTGACGGTAGTAATGAGTTGTTTGGCTGTCAAGAAGATTTTCTTAATACATTACAGTCTGAAAATGTTAAAGAGGTTTATTGTCACATTTTAAAAGGAGATATTATTTTAGGCCATACCAATGCAAATACTTTTAGAAGACAGGTTTTTGATGATGTTGGAATGTTCGATCCTAGGTTACCTTTACATCAAGATTCTGAATTATGGTTTCGAGTGGCTAGAAAATATTTGTTTTTTCCTAGCCAACTTCGAAAACCTGTTTCTGTAGCAAGAAGGCATAAATCTAATCGAATAATTCATCGAAATACGAAATCACTGCTTAAGATGTTATTTGTTTGGATTGATAATATTGGGATAAATAATCTGTATGATTGTGAGTATAGGAGCCTAATATACTTTTTTGCCAGATCTCAGACCAATTCTATTAGAATTAACTTTTTTAGGAAGATATTGTATAAAATTTGGAGAATAAGCTTATTACCAATTAGAAAAGTTTTCGCACAGTTGTTTTATAAAATAATGGCTAAAAAATTTTGATGTACATATCTATTGTTATTCCTTATTATAAGGATAAGGTGCGCTTATTAAATTTATTAGCCCTTTTAGAGCACCAAGAGCTTGGGAAAGAATACTGGGAAGTATTGGTGGTAAATAACGATCCTTTAATACCTTTAAGTTTTCCAGAGGAATTTAATGTTTGCTATACGTTAAAGATTTTGGAAGAACCAACCCCTGGCTCTTACGCAGCAAGAAACATTGGAGTGAAATTTGCAAAAGGTAATATTATTGGCTTTACTGATTCAGATATGCTTCCTGATCCAAAGTGGATTCAAGTTGCATTTAATAGGTTTAAAAATGATGATGAGTCGAAAATTGGAATTTTAACTGGGCCTGTACCCCTTTTTTATAAGGACCCTCAAAAACTTAGTCCAGCTGAGACTTACGAAAAATACACCGGTTTTGATTTCGAAGGCTATGCTAAAGAAGGTGCGTGTGGTGCAGGAAATTGGTTTTCGTATAAAGCAGTACTAAATGAGTTTGGTGGATTTAGAGAGGATTTAAAATCTAATGGCGATACAGATTTATCATTGAGAATATCTTCTAGATACAGCGTTCTTTATATTTCTGAATTAATCAATAGGCATCCTGCTCGTTATTTTACCAAAGATTTGGTTTTTCGATATAGACGGATCATAGGAGGAGCTTATACTCGTAGATTTATGAAAAATAAAATTGGATTTTTAAAATATACTTTAAATTTCGTTTTTAGGAGATATCGCTTTTCTTTAAAAAAAATTTTCACAGTGCCTTTTCATGAATCTCTCAAAATATTTATGGTTTGCAATGCACTCAATTTAGGTGTCATAAAAGAATATTTTATTTTGATTTTAGGAGGAGAGACTAAAAGATGAATATAGTTGTCGAGTAAATGATTTGTTTTAGACGGATGAAAAAAATTGTCTTAAAGTATTGTTTGTGTCTTTTAAAGGCAATTAATGTCTGTGGTAAATAAGTCTTTTGAAATTTCTTAATAATTTAACGAATTTAAAGCAAAATCTATGTTGGTAGGTTTAAAAAGCAAGGTGTTCAAGTTTTTTGTTGAAAAATACAATCTTATGGTACGGCCAAAATTTGAAACTATGCCATTGCCAAAAATTGAAGAAGAGCATGTCGTTAACCTAAGGGCTTTGGTCAGCAGAGAAGCATTGTTGGAACGCCTACCTAAAGGTGGTGTAGTGGCGGAATTAGGAGTAGATTTTGGAGGTTTTAGTGAAAAAATTCTCCATTTTAATAAACCGGCTAAGCTACACTTGATTGATGTGTGGCAAAGTAAACGCTATCCTGAAACACTTTTTCAGAAGGTTAGTCAAAAATTTTCAAAACAGTTAGATTCTGGTCAGGTGATTATCAATAGAGGTTATTCTACAGATGTAATTAAGGACTTTGAAAATGAATATTTTGACTGGATTTATATAGATACGGCACATTCTTATAAAGTAACTAAATTAGAGCTTGAATTGTACAGACCTAAAATGAAAAATGGAGGTATAATAGCAGGTCACGATTTTATTGTTGGAGAAATAGATGTCCCTTGGAAATATGGTGTCATAGAAGCTGTTTATGAATTTTGTAAAGAATACAATTGGGAAATTATTTATTTGACTATGGAAAGAGAGATTTCCCCAAGTTTTGCCATAAAAGAAATTTCTTAATCACTAAGCAAATTATTTTGGATCCCTTAGTATCAATTATCATCCCTGTTTACAATAAATCATCCTTTATCAAAGAGACTTTGGATTCTGCATTCGGTCAGACTTACCCGAATATTGAGGTTGTTTTAGTCAATGACGGTTCGACGGATGATTCATTGGTTATCTTGGAGGGATATAAGGAGAAGTATCCAGATAAGGTCGTTTTAATCGATCAGGTAAATGGTGGAGTATCCCAAGCGAACAATGTAGGGATTCAAGCAAGCCAAGGAGAGTATCTTCAGTTTTTGGATGCAGATGATTTATTGTCACCTGATAAAATAGAGAAGCAAATATATTTGTTAAATGGTCAATCTCCGGCAGTCATTTCTTCGTGTGAATGGGTTATGTTTAAAGAAAAACCATCTGAATATTTCTGTATTCCTTATGGAATTTTTAAAGATTTTGAATCGGGTATAGAATGTGTTTTGAGATTTTGGAATCAACAAGAAATGATGCAGCCTGCAGCTTATCTTTCCCATAGATCTTTAATAGAAAAAGCAGGAGACTGGGATGAATCCCTAATTATCAATCAGGATGGTGAATTTTTTTTAAGAATTTTGCTTCACGCAAATGAAGTTCTTTATGATCCACATGGCAGGGTTTATTACCGACAACCCGGATTATCCAATGTTTCCCAGCAGAAGTCTGAAAAAGCATTTATTTCACTTTTGAATTCTTACCAAACTTATGAACTGAATGTGCTTTCTGTAGAAGACTCAGATCGGGTTAGAAAGGCCTTAAAGAAAGTTTATCAAAAATTTATATATGATTGTTTCCCTAAATACCCTCATTTAATTGCGAAAGCAGAGGGGCTAATGAAAAGTTTGGGAATGCCTGAAAAAACGTACATTGGAGGACCAAAATTTCAGCAAGTTTCTAAAATATTGGGATTTAAAAATGCTCTTCGATTAAAAAGATTTATGGGTTAACAAACTTCCGTAATAGGATTTACCGTCATTGCGAGGGGCAAGTGTAAGAGATATTTATTTTAATCGGTAAGGTCCCGAAGCAATCCCCTAAAGCAGAGAGATTGCTTCGTCGTTCCTCCTCGCAATGAATTGTGTATAATATCAAGTTTTAGTTCAAAATT